>Ga0123342_1000004_pt1 | contig 194531 bp, 82 predicted proteins | sample Turbeawhitnodule_FD_89960 | JGI IMG/M metagenome (GOLD analysis project Ga0123342, IMG submission 89960) | Root nodule microbial communities of legume samples collected from Mexico - Turtle bean Mexico white nodule | ecosystem: Host-associated > Plants > Roots > Nodule | place: Mexico: Nepantla... | reverse complement strand
GAGCAGTGACTGTGGAAGTGCTGAACGTTGCCCTTTTCAAATTTTTGCTCAAGGTTAATGTTGGAATATTGAAAATTGTGGGGGTGCAGGAAGAAAAACGTGGGGGTGCAGGAAGAACAAGCCTTCTTCCTGCAGCTCCATACGTTTTTCTACCACATTCACAATTTTATTTTATTTTTTTAAAAGTTAAAGTGTAGTTTATATTTTGAATTATATAATTTAGAAGTCTTTTTTCATATTTATAATTAGATTCTGAATTATGTAGCGTAAAATTTTTTTTCAGATTCGTTATTGTGTCGCCTTCACATTAAAGTGGAATTTATATTTTGGATTATATAATCTATACATTTTTTTTTCTATATTTGTAATTAACTTATGGATTATGTAATCTGGAAGCCTATTTTTAAATTTGTGATTAATTTCCAAATTACATAGTATGAAAGTCTCTTCTAAATATGATATTAGTTTCTAGATTATGTAACAGAATATATTCAAATTATAGTACATGAGTTACTCTCAAATTCAGAAAATATTGGTGAATTATGTAATCCAGAATACTATTTTTCTTTAAATATATTATGGATTACATAATTTAGAAGCTATTGAGATTAACTTTCGAATTGTGTAATTTGAATTTTTTTTAATTACTTCCGATTCTATAAATTTGAAAAATACTTATAAATTTGAAAAATATCTTATAAATTATGTAATCGAAAATTTAAAGGTTAATTTATCTTTTACAAAAGAACAAAAAGGTATTTAGTATGGATGATGGGAGGTGCATGAAGAAGCAGTCATTAATAACCTTCTTCCAAGTTCTTTTACCAATTATACTTAAAGTAATAACAAAGGGGAAAACTAAAAACCAAGACGCTATCAGGTTACTATTGCAACACGAAAATGGGAATCTCTTGTTTTTTTTTAGTTTATAATTACATAATTTCTACCAGTTTTAAGCCTGATGTTATGTTTATTCTTGTGTACTTTTATCCTCCTAAATTATGAGAAAAAAATCATAAAAAGTAGTGAAGGTTGATAAAAAAAAATAATCATAATATATTTTCATAATAAAAAACTATTAAGCTGTCTTGTTACATAGGTATTCCTAAGTCCTCTCGTTATGAGGCAAATAAATATCATGCAAACACATTAAAAAAAATAAGCAAGACATGAGAATAACTTAAAGCATCATATGATACAAGATATATACCTTATACTCTAATATTATCTTGGCAACTAACTTAAATAAAGTATCTAGAGAGCAACTCTGACATCTTTAACTAGCTTTTGAATTTGAATTAGATTCTAAACCAAATTCTAAGAAGATTTTCATAGATTATCTTTATAATTGTTATTGGACCTATTATACATTGTTGTTTGATTTAATGATCGATACATATAAAATTTTACGCAGGTTAGATTTTGAAAGTTTAATTTTCAACTTTAAATGTTTAATTCTCAACGTGAAAGTATTAGAAATCTTGTATAAACTATTAATATATTATTTATATTATATTACAGTAAATTATTTATTTATAAACTATTAATATATTATTTATATTATATTATAGTGAATTATATATTATATTATGGTGAATTATATATTATATTATGTTATTCTGAATTATAGTAGTATAGTTATACGCTAAAATGTTCAGCAAGGTCATAAACATTAATATGATAATATTTTTTTATTTTTAAATGAATCAAAGAAAAAATGGATTAATTTGTTTTCTAATAAAAAATCTATCAAAACATTTGTATATTTAACTTACCATGATAAGTTTTTAACTAAACCAAAAGGGTTCTTTTATCCAAACCAACCAACCTTTGAATTCTCAATTTAACGGACTAGTTATGCATGTCATTGAATCATGTAACTCAATCTATTATACCAAGTTAAATGGGTTTACTTTCTTATCAAATTTAATCCATTATCTGGTGTTAGTCTTTGAAAAATATAAATTATTGTAGAATCTCCTTATACGTGTCTTCTAGTTCTTGGTTTCCTGGATCCTTTGTTTCTTGAATTTTTATTTTTCTTGACTTTTCGATTTTTGAGTCTTCCGCAAGAATGTCTATAATTATATTCTGACACTCAAATAAATTATTGGTTTGAGTAAATATGTTAGTTAAAGATTAAGATTACCTTTGCCCTCATCGATATTCTTTTATTTATAATAGTTGTGTTAGATCTTTGACAGTACGAATGATTAGGTCGGGCCTAATGGAGCCCAATTCTCTTTTAATAATGATTTGTGGGTGTTTACTATAAAATATTCGTTAATAACGTCGTTAATTTTATATGTTGTTTAGGAGGTTGTATGTGATTTGTCGAATAGTTCTTATTACTTAAGTAACATTGACACTTGGTAATACGTTATGAGTCCTCTTCATCTCAGTACTCGGTAATACACTATGGGACTTCTTCATCTCAATATTCAATAGAATGAGATGTCAGATAGGGAGTATTCGACAATACATTATCGAACCTTGTCATCTCGATATTCAGTAATATAAAATGTTAGATAAATTTCAATCAGATACTTGACAGTTTATTATGGGATTTTGTCATCTCTCAGTATTCAGTATTACAACAATCGAGAAGTGATTTATATGACTATTTTCATGTGAAGGATTATCCACAATTAGAGATATCATGAATTTTCTTTTTTATGAGTATCATAATCATCAGTATTTAAGTTCAGATAACAAGCATTAAGGCTTTATTTTAAAACTAAAACCAAGGACTGGCTCAGGACAATAATATATTTCCGTTCACTTCGACTATAAGCACCAAAAGAAACACAATACGCTATCAGTTTTGGTAGACATTTTTTAAGGCTCAAAGTCATGTGTATATTGTGTGGGGAACAACATAAGACACCATACTTAACAACACAAGAATGTCAAGTCACCGTCATACCAGTCCCAATTGTAAAATATGGAATTAGGAAAGGGTATTTACATTTCTCATAACTAATATTCAGCTTAGAAGATCTGTTCTACCTGCTGCTTACACCTAATGTTGAACCGAGATAAGTGGTTGAGTGAGATGACCATTCTGCATTTACTAGATCAAAGCCAGAAGTACACCATTGCCTGTTCATATAATTTTTTCAAAGGTGAAGAAGAACACAAATAATTCAAGAACAAAAGCTTGCCCTAAATTATCCCACCCTCGCACCATCAAATGCAAATCATTATCAACTAGCCTCTCAGTATGAGAGAATCAAAGAAAGGAGACATTATGCAGGCAACAGAAAGTTCTCTTTTCTCAAAGGAAAAGGCAAAAGCATTAGATTATACATTACCTCTTGAAGAGGATCCAAAGGAGTATCCCTCTTAGGTGGGGGTTTTGGGGTTTTCGCTCTTCTCATCTCTGATTCCATTGATTTGAGTCGAGTGTGTATATCTTTCAACAACCTCAAATGCTCTTCCCCATTCACTTCATTCATAACCTCTCTCATAGACTCTTTCATTGCATTGAGTGTCACACTCTCAAACTGATCAATTCTCTGATTCAACTTTTGAAACTCTTCTTGAGCATTGCAATCCACATCCACCCCTTCTTTTTTCTGCCAAACAAGGGGCTTCATGTCTTTTGGACTGGGTATTTTGGTCTCAAGATTTGCACTGAGCATGCTCTTTAGCTTGTCCATACCAAATTTAACATTCGATCCAATGATTTCCTCAGACACCAAGTCTGGCTTTGTTAACCTGTTATCTGTATCTGAAATCCATTTCTCAAGTCTTCTTTTCCCAGGTTCACTTGTTTGTGGAACTTCAAACACATCATGGACATTACCCGAGCACGCGGGAATAGCCGCAGCCTCTCCATCCTGTGTTTGGTTTTCTTTACCTGAGCAACTAGTACGTGCTACTGTATCTGTTTGGTCAGAGGTTAACTTATTGCTTGCCTGTGAAAATATAGAACACGATCTCCCTCTTCTGCTCCTCAATGTAGTACATTGTTCTCCTCCTGACTCTTTACAATCTGAAATCACTTTCACTTTTTCATCTAACCTCACGATCTGGTTCCAGTATGCATCAAGACTTCCATGTGCATAGTCTTCTGATTTTCTTGGCAAATCCAAGCTTGGAGAAGTGGCTTCTTGGTCATCAGTCTCCAATGTTCTAGTAACCATATCTGGAACTGGAACAGGACTAGGTGATCTTTCTCTTTTCCGAGCAGATTTCAAGTTATTCTTAAACGGAATAGGGGGCAATGAAGTTAGCCTTCTTACCGTGCTACTACTAGCTCTATCATTTTCTCCTTGATCATTTGATGCACTTCTACTTAACAGCAGGTCTTCAGTGAATTCAAGATCACTGGCATTGAAATCAGACCCCAAGGTGAGAAGTTTGTTTCTATAAGCCAAGATCTGAAACTCAAGAGAAGCAATTTCCATTTCCTTCTGATACATAAGCTCTTCAAATACTTCAAGAGTGGACTCAGCATGATCTATCTTCTCCTCCGCCATTCTCTTGTAGTGACTCGCCTCCATCTTCACCGCAGCCTTCTCTCCTTGCAACCGCAGTATCATGTCCATGGCTTCACTGGCTGCAGTTGCAGAGGCTTCTCTTTCCTTATCCAACTCTGCATACAGCTTCTGCAGAAGTTGCTGCTGGGCACGAAGTGTGTCCTTCATGACTGTTATATCACTCTCAGCCATGCTGTTTTCTACCATGTGATGCTTAAATGTTGACGCAATCAGCAATCACTTATTCCTAAACACATAAGGTAGCAATTTCAATTTCACGGCAAACACAGTACGAGAAAGCAATACTTGGATAGAATATAATTATATTTCTCTCCTAAGTCATCAATTTCATAATTAAATTAACATAATGGCTCTAAGGTACGCGAGCATGGCAAAATATTATAAACACATAACCTAAAATGAAAATCAACCGATATTTACCCTCATGCAGCACAACACAACATTGATCAGAAAGCACAACAAGGTTATACATCTGACGATGACGATCACAACAAATTGAGGCATATTAATTCCATCTAAAACTAGGCAAAGTAGAAAATCTTAACAATAGTAGCTTTTCAATATCTTCTTTCCACAAAAATTCGTAAGAAAGCGAGGTTTACACAACGGTCAAAAAATCACCACCACGCTTTTCTAACATATTTATATATTCCGAAACCAAAATTTACCTAACAATTTTATTTATTTATTTCCAAACCCTATGTTTATTGCATCAAGATTGAAAATGAAAGGTTAAAGGTTCATTCATTACAGGAGCAAGAAAAAGAAAAGAATGAAACCTGTGTGTCTTGGGGGTTCTTTCAGTATTGCAGAGAGAGGAGGAACCCTAAGGTGATGATATGGTGGGGAAAAAAACAGAGAGTGAGTTTCGTTATGACGTACAGTTACATTACAGACAAAATCGAGGTTCGTTAACGTTTTTGTCTTGACATCATTATGATGTTCCATTGCATTGCATCGTCTCCTCGTAGGTCCCTTCTGTTTTCTTGTTTTCTTGTTTTCTTGTTTTCTTGTTTTCTTGTTTTCTTTTCTTAGGTAGTCCCTTCTTTTCGATTCTTTCTTTCTTTATTTTCTGTTTGGTGTTTTAAAAAGTCGTTTCTTCATGCTTTCCAACGGCTACAATGAACCACAACCACCACCACCTTATGATCATCATTTATAAAAGCCTACCGCATTATCAAATGCGCTTCCTACTTGCCTCCTCGTGCATCAAACAAAATCATTTCTTTTTATTTTAGGACTTAAATTTAATATACTGTTTAAACAAAAACTAATTAACTCATTATTACATTAAATTGGACTTTTATTTGAAATTTTAAGCAATGTCATCATGATAAATTGCTCTTTTTCTCTAAAGATGGAGGAACTCTTTTCAACGCGTGATAAAAATACTTATACCTTTATTTAAAGTTAAATTTTCTAAAATGTTAATTTTTCAGTATGTTCATTTTATAAGTATCAATTTTTTTAGTTAGGATAAATAAATATCTTACCAATTTTTTTGTCCATTATATTTCTGTATGTTCGTGTATAGATATCAATGTATACTTGTATTTTTTTTTTCTGGTCAGGACATATTACCAATATATTTGTTCCATTACATTTCACAAATAACTACATATAGTTTATCATTTTTTCAGTCCATTATATTGAGAGAAGTATTATTTACTCTCAGACCCCTCAAACCCAAATAACCGATGAGTGATGATGGAAAAAAGAGCTTATTGTGAATACTAATCGGAGTCTTCTGTTGTTTTACACGGATCATATATATATTTCTTTTAAATAATTTCACATTTTTTTATTAAGCGAAGTTATAATAAGAAATAATTTGATATTATTACTTATTTGACTAAAAATATATTAAGCCAAAAACAACGATGTCCCGTAAAGAAGGAAAAAGGGATTTTTGTCAATATTGAAGGACAACTTGTTCACCAAAAAGAATATAATATAATAATAATAATAATAAAAAGAAAAGGTAAAGTAAGCGGTGGAGGAGACTAAAGCAGAACAAATAATAATAATAATATAATAAAATAATAAAACGAGAATGAACAGTAGTAAACAGTTGCCAAAATTTAGATGTATTGGATATACATCTATACTATATACTAAAAAAGTTATTCACTGTATTTCTTAGGTAATTGTCGTGGATGGGTATTTTTCTCTTTACATAATTTTAAATTATTATAGTATCACTTTAGTAATTACTTCTATTGCACTTTGTCGTGTAATTTGATAACAAAATTTCAACCAACGATTTTTGTATATACCAGACAGACAAAAACCTGCTTCGAATATTTTTCCTTCTTAATTAAAAAGGAAACAAGAGTTATACATTCGTAAATCAAAAGTTAATTTTTTTAATGCATTTACTCTCTATTTAATTTTTAAAATTTATACATACTAAAAATACTTTGTTATTGTTTGGAATTCATTAAGTGCACAACAAAAATAACTACCCTGTTAATATTACAAAGCTATGGAAAATTAAAGCTATTGAAAAATTATGTAGCTTTAACAATGTTCTTATTTTATCGAGTTCTGGAAGTGAAAACGAACTATGTTGTAATTATGACATTACTTAAAATAAAGACTTGCACAGTTAAATTTATTCCGTGTTTTCTTTTTATGTGTTTGGAGAATATTTTGGGCAAATGCAATATTTTTTATTTAAATTAATGAAAACATATGCCCTTTTGCTTTTGCATTTACATTTAAAATATATATAATTTTATAAATGAATAATTAAAAAAATAATACAAATTTTAAAAATATATATACATGTATAATTTTATAAAATTAATATTAAAAAAATTAGGTAACAGATATTTTCTTAAAATTATTTAGTTATTTTAAAAAAAAAAGTTATTTACTTATTTATTTTATTTAGTATAAGTTAAAATTGTCTAATGATATCAAAATAAGTTTTCAAATAATATTTTTTTATATAAAATAAACATAAATCTTTTTATTTTACTTTTATTTCCATAGGTGAAAGATATAAATGATAAAAAAAATAGTGTTGTGATGAGTTTTAAAAATAATAAGATTGTGATATGTATAATCTTTAAAATGTAGGATACGGGGATATAGATCTATATATTATACAATTATAAATTATATAAATTGACAATAAAGATTTATGTGCACAAAAGTAAAGATATTTTTCATAGTTGGTTCAAAAAGATTTGTTTTTATTCTTATAATCATAATAAAATTTATACAATAAATTTGAATTTTCAGAAAATTAATGTATTTCTCCTTTTTAAAATTGTATTAGAATTATCAAAAATTCAACCAATATTTTTTTGAATTTGATATTTTAAGGATACGTGTTCTACATGTGTCTTATTTAAAAAGGACATAGATACATAAGGTGAGTGTCCAAGTTTCATAGCTAAAAAATAGAAAGCTTTCAAAAATCCTACAGTTAAAAAGAAATAGAAATAGAAAATAAGTTATAAATAAGTGGTGTGGGTACTTGCAAATGTAATATAACGTATAAATAAAGACAGGAACTTATTTAAAAAACCTAAGTCTTTCGTAACAAAATAGAATTTCCGAACACTAAAACCTTCATAGAGAAACAGCAATTCTGATTCCTGAAAGCATTTGTTTAAAATTATATCATCCATAATTTTGTTTCGCAGTAGTTAAACACTAAATAAATAATCTATTACCCATCAAGAGAAAAGAACTAAATACCAGAACCAAGAATCTCCGTTATCAAACTCAGAAAGAACGCATGATAGGTAGCTTCTTTTTTTGTATATTATACTCTAAGGCAATAGTGCTATCCTCACTCTAATCCACCGGAATCTCTACTTCCATCTTCAAACCCGAATTGCCAAGAATCTATCAGCAAAAGGGATGATGGTCAAGAATTTTCATATGAAAGATGGCACACTAACAAATATCGAACTAAGAGCAGTTTTCAGAATGCACGGTGTAAAACCAGCATGAGTATGAGGATGTATGACCCTCAAACAATCATGAGCTAGAATTCTGTTGTGTGACCCTTAGACAGTTATGAGTATGAAAATGCAATATCCAGTGACCAAGAGACAAGCACGAGTTTTATGCTAATTGTAACCTATGAACCAAATGAAGATACTAAGTTGGTTTAACATATTGGCAGGTTAAAGTAAGAGACCTTTACCACTACAAGCTAATATATATGTATCATATGGACAACTGTGCCTTCTAATTTACAGGATAAATCAATAAAATAGAACTCTCATTTGACATTATCAGTTCATCATTGCATTGCTACTTAATTTCCTTCTTTAAATCTTTGTTCAGGCCCTAACAAGCGTTAAAATCATATTAAGGTGAAGGCTTTCCATATGTTTGAAGTTAATGGTAAGATCACAATAGATATGAAGGAGAAACAACAAAAATAATAAAAAAACTCGGTGCTTAGTGTATAGCCTATTAAACGATTGTATAAATTAAACTTAAGATTTCTAGTGAAGCAAGTCATGCTAATATCAGTACCTTCACGAAGTCAGACAAGACTAATGAAGAATCCTTTGCATAGCCAGCTTCCTCAAGGACCTGTGTAAGAACTTCCTGTATGTACAAAGGAAAGAGAATACATTATGCTGTTATAAGCAGATCACATCATCCTTTTATATATTTGGCAACTGAGATATTACAGGACATACATGGAAGATACACTTCATATAAAATACTTTTCTTGGTTAATAAATGATTGTGCTTCTATGTTTTTCATAAAAGAAATATAAAGATGTTTTTCACCTGGTAACATATACACGGATACAACTTGAAAGCTAAGAAACACTCTTTTCCTTTCATCTTAAAAGGATGAAAAGTGCAATTAGAGCTACAAGTTGAGAGCCTTGTAAAAGATAACAAGCTTTCAAAGAAAGGTTTATCTCATCTCTTAGGCTACATATTGTCTTTTGCTTAGTTTGCAGCTTACGTGGCTCGTACTCTTATATACAAGGAATATTGTTATTGGCACTGCTAATTGCTTGAAACATCCAATTCCAAAACTTTATTTCAAAGGAACAAAGGTGAGAAGTAACCGGTAAAGTGTTTCCCCTGATATTACGTGGGCCAGAATAATTACTGAACACAAGCATTGGTTTGGTAGATAACTAGGAAGGTAACCGTGAAAGGCCAATACCGCTATGATCTGAGAAATGTTTTCACCACACTTTAATACAAATAATTACCGAAGTATCATGTTTTGTTTTAATTTCCTATACAATCTTTAACACTGGAAAATAAAAGAGCAAATAGCATCTTTACGGATAGATTGTATAAAGACCTTTTGCAGTGTTATTTATATCACAAAAGGCCATATATAACAATTTAGTGATTTTTATGTTTAAAAGTTTTTTTCATTGTTTACAAGAATGGAAAACAGACACTGAAGAGTTTATAAATCAATCAACACTCCCTAAAACTATTTTAAAAGTCATATCAATAAGAATTCGTAATTGATAATAGAGCACTTTCTATACTCAGTGCATAAAAACTAAATTCAACACAAAGTGAAAACAACTTTGTAATTATGTATAACCAACTTTTTATCGAATAAAATAAACAATAAATCATAGTACAGTATATGAAGAGAAGAAAAGAAAAATTAAACAGCATGAAGCAGCAAAAGAAAGTAGTAATTATATAAAGTGACCTCTCTCTGTTGCTCAGAGATGAAGGATCCAGACAAATCCCTTAAAGCCCTGAGCATGTCATGGAAGGTCACTTTTCCATTGCAGTCGGTATCATACACCTTGAAAATGACTGCAAAAAGAATAAGCAAAATTAAAACAATGATTTGATCTATCCGTGTCTATGGTTGAAAATAGGGAAAATAAAATGATAATGTTGATAATATTATTTACATTGAATTTTGTTTTGGAGAGTGGCGCGGGGACTGAAGGCAGACAAGAAGGCAACGAATTCCTTGAAGTTCAATCCGTCCAGCATCCTCAACAAACTCTGCAATGTTATAAATGTTAACACCGCAATTGAATTGAATGGAAAAACTGAATCGAGAGAGAGAGAAACCTGAGAGAGAGGATTGACGGCGAATTCGGGAATGGAGAGGAACTCATCGGAAGAGATGAAACCGCAGTTGTTGCGATCGAGCTGACAGAAGCGTTGGTACAGAGAAACAATCTCCTGCTGCGTAACTACACACGCGGAAAATCAAAGACAAGTAAATGAAAATGAAATTAAAATTAAAATTGAAGGATTTGTAGTTAGTTAGTTAGTTACAAGCGTGTTTGCAATGTTGCTGAACCTCTTCGATGTCGTATTGGGTGAGCATGGAAGATGTGTTGCCCATGGCTTCTTGGGAAAGTGTGTGTATGTGAGAGAGAGAGAGAGAGAGGGAAGAAATGAGCACTGCATGATGATTTTCCAACTGCCCCAACTACTTTCTTCTGCTATGCATCAATGAATTTGAAAAGGTCTATTTTCGCCATGTGGAAGCCCAACACCTTCACACTGCACATTTTTCCCCTTTTTCTCCATTGTATCAAACTCCATCTTTAATCACTTAAATCTTACTAGGTGTTTGTTAAGATCAATTTTTAGATTTTTCAGAATCGAATTTTTAATTTTATATTTGGTTTTATTTCTGTAATAATAATAGTGCCCTCTGAAAATAATTTTTAGTTATATTTTCCACACAATTTTTTTGTTAGAAATAAAATCTAACTTTTCTAAAATAAAATATATCATATTATTTTTACTATTCCGTGAAATAAATAACTAAGTTTGTTCATGTTACTCTTGGTTTAAACAAAGTTATACAAATATTTCTAAAAGTAATATGAACAACGAAATTTTCTAGTAACTTTAAATAATCATTAATTATGAACATTCATACTTTTATTCCCTACAATAAAAAAATCTTACAGTAGACACCCTCTGTCTAAAATTAAGTTACATTTCTTCAAATGCGTATATTATGGTATAAAATTATTGGTAGGTTAAAATCATGTTCTGGCCTATATATATAAGCCCCAATATTTGAAGCATATTAGTATTTAACTAAGTTTGTTAGAAAGTGAAATTGAGATGATTAAAGGAATGAGAAAAATTAAGTTATTTGAATTAAGGTAAGTAGGATAAAATATGAAAAAAAATGAAAGAAAAGTTTCTGAATGATAAATGTGATTGAAATTTTAATTATTTTAATTGATAACAAAAATAAAATTATAAATTTACTCATATTTATTTGTGTATTTCAGTTATTTATAATTAAAATATTATTTTTTATATTGTTGAATAAATAATTTTGAAAAAATATAAACCCTAAACATTGTCAAAACATACGAAATTGTCGGATATTTAATCTATTATGGTACAATACATAGTACCAATAGAAAGAAAAAAACATATTCATAATAATAGATAAAAATATATATCATTCAAAATTTTCCCTAAAGTTATTAATTTGATGTTAAGTAGAAGTAGTCAATTATTTTATTAATTTGAGATTGAGAGTCTGCTCTACCATCAAATTTAATGTATTCATTTGATAAAGTTGTAAAAAACAATTATTTAATATTAGCATATACTCACACCGATCATGACACTCGATATCTCAATTAAAAGATATGAACTATTAACTATCAATACATAAAGATTTCTTAAATAAAAATAATTTTTATTTAAATATTTATAATTATAAAAACTTTAATTAAAAATAATTTTTATATTAAGTTTAAATAATAATATTTTTATAATTAATATTATTATATAAATTTTTGTTATTATAATAATTATATGCATTTATTATTATTTTATTTTTATTTTTATTATTATTAAATATTATATTATATAATCGATTATATATATAATTAATTATATGTTATAAACTTAACATATATAATCAATTATATATATATATATAATTATAAGTTAATATTATAAAAAATTTAATCGATTATAATCTTAACATATAATTAATTATATCTATATATATAATAAATAAATATTTAATTATTATATTTTAAAATTAATTTAATATTTAATCAGTTTTAAGTAAAATTATTATATTTAAAAAATATTATAAAATTTGATTCAATAATATAAATGATTTATTTTATATATTTATAAATAATTAATTTAATTAGAAATTTTTTTAAAAAAAATATTAAATACAAACATAAATTAAAAAATAATTAATTATGTGTAAGAAATAATCGAATTATCTAATAAAAAATAGTGATATAATCGATCATGTAGTTACACTAATCGATTATATCAACTTATTTTGGTAAATTGAACAACACACTAATATACATACGAGAACAAATAAGATGATTTTAAATATGTCATCTAATTTTATTTTATTTTATAGTTGAAAGAGAATTCATCGTTATATATATATTATATTTTGTTGCTCATAAATCATCAAAGTGTTTGATTTAAACAAAATCGATTCACTTTAATACATTGTTCTCTATTGTAAATGCAATATAAATTATCAAAAGTTAAAATCTTGATAATATTATTTAAACTATAAATAATTTATATTAGTACTATATTATTAAATAGACCACCCTTCTTCCACTCTAACCATTCCTCTCCCACCCTAATACAGTTTATGTCTAGAAAGATTTACTAATTATGCATTGTAGCTTCTTACATGAACAAAACAAGTGTCTATTATTTGAGACATTTTTGTGAATACAATTAATACCTATGTCAGGGAATTTTAATACCAAATAGAGGGATAAAAGTAGCAGGTTCTTACTCGCAGTTATATCTATGGTGGGGTATTTGGGTTGCGACCTTCTTCATCATTCATTTAACTCGTAGATTAAGCATCTTATATAAATTAAAGTTTCAATTATTTTAAACTCACACTTACAAAACAATATATTTAAATTATTTATAAATATATTTCTATATTTAGATTTCATATTTAACTTTAAAATAGTTATTATTTAGAAATATATAAAAGGAATTTCTTCCTCTTTTTTTGGTATTGATATTGTACTTCTAAATATACCATTTAATCTATATGAAATAATTTTATTTTGTTCTCAACCACGGCCTTGTTCGATTTTTTTTTTTATAGCTTTTAAGTTTTCTATTTTCTCATTTGTTCTCTTTAACTAATAACTTAAATTTCTTTAATATTAAATTTCAATATTTTAAATAATATTTGAAATTTAAACAAAACAACATACAAATAAATAAAATTTAAAATATTAAATTTAAAATTTAAAACATATATTAATATGTAAAATAGTCAAAATTATTTCAGCATGTGAAGTTGCATAGTGATACTTAACATAAAAAATTTTATAAAAAAAAAATAGTCAAAATTATTATATTAATTAAATTGTAACTAAATAATATCACAAAAAATGCGGAGACTCATTAGCATATGTATTTTTGGTGGTTTACATAAATAAAGATATATAAAATTCGAAATATTAATTACTCGTTTGCTAAAATTTTAATTAAATAATATTTTTTACTTTAAATAAATTAATAAATAATTTTTAAATATTATTTATATTATTAATTATTCTTAATTTTATATTTTTTAAATATTATTATATTCTGTTACATTAATATATTAATATTATATAGTTCAATTAAGGTGAAACAAAAATTTCCCTAAGAACACGCACACAAAAATCTTACAAATAACTTACATACTTAAGTTCATCATATTTTTTATTTTTTTTTAGTATTTACACATTAATTACAATCTTTTATACAACACATTATGATACTGTAAATATGGTAGTGCAAATGGTACAGTGTTTTAAATACTACAGTACAACTACAAAAATTCAGCGTAGTAAGAGAACACCGTTAAAGAATCCTTTCTAATCAGCCACTTTATTAAAATTTAAATGAAAATTTATTTTAAAAAATCTATAAGATATACCATTTATTAAATTAAGCAACATGATGTTTCAATCTTAATTCCTATGAGCATTAATAGTTATTTTATTTTATCAATTATTTTTTTTTAAAATGACTAAATTTTAAAAATAAAAATATTGGAGTGTAAATTAAATTTCAACTTACTAATTTATATATATAATATTATTATTTTATTCAACGAATTAAATTATGAATTATTACATTTTTAAAATGTAATTATAATTATATTATTAATTTTATATAACAAAAATTAAAAATATTATTTTTAGAAAAAAATTAGAATTCAGTTTCTGCATACCTGTTACAAAATTAGGTCGACTTTTGAATCTATTTGCTAAAGAATTATGTTTTTGTAAATTTTTTTGGAAAAGAAGATTCTGGTATTAAATAGTATTATAATACCAATACATTTCTCTTTGTTAAACGGAGAGGACAGAGGGGTATCTATTTTTCCGCGTTTGGATAAATTTTTACAGGAACATCATTTTGTTTATATCCATTAACATGCAAAGAGAAACAAACGCAAAAAAGCAAGAAATACGAGATTGTTTTCTTCACTATTAAGTTAGAAATACACGTTATAAACTTACATTTTATTTTTTATAATATTTTTTATTGACAATTATCACATACACGAACACGTTTAAATAAAAAATGTTAAATATGTATTTTATTTTCTATACTATAATATAAAATTAGTTTTTTTTTTCAAAATTTAAATCATTCAAGTGTTTGTAGTATGAAAGTAACTGAAATAGGTCATTTTGTATATAAATTTGGTTCAATTTGAGGTTCAACTTCATGAACCCATTAGAAGTAGTTACAGTGAATATTAGTTTACAATAAAAACAATGAATCTTAAAAGAAAAAAAAAACTATCAATCTTTGAAAAACTAACAATCATTTTTCTTACAGAATGATTTATTTCAATTATTTTCATACTATAGATATATGAATGGTATAAAATTTGAATCAGGAATAAAAACCAATTTTGTGTTCAAAAAAATATTTAACTCAATAAAAAATAAATAATATATTAACTAAATTATACATTATCTTACATATTAAGAAAATTATGTTTAGTATCTAAAAGAGTTTTTATTATTAATAAAATTTATAAACAATTTTATAAATTGATATTTAATTAGTTACTAAGATTTTAACTATTAATTACTTTAGATTTTAAAGTTGGTAGTAAGGTGTTAATAACTAATTAAATACCAATTTATAAATTTTATTAATAATAGAAATTATTTTAGATAATAATATAAATCTCACACATTTTAAGGCAACAAAGAGAACATATTTTCACACATTTTCACACCAAAAATCTCACATATAAAATAAAATAACTTCTACTTCCAATCAGTCTTTGCACTTCATTTTTTGTTTTTCAATTTTGACTCATCCAAAATTATTTTTGTGTGTATGTTACATTTCTATCTTTGTGAAAATTGAGTGAAAGGGGAAAATGTGATACACAAGCTCAATCACGCCTGTATTTCCACTAGTATAAATAATAATTATTCATCTACCATCATTACACACTCCTAAACTTCAATAAAATTTCGTCACAAATTTACTCCAACATACCAAAATTCAAACAACTTTCTCGTTTTTTTCACACTTTTCTTTCAAATAACTTCAAATTCACTCTTTCAAATCCTCTTTCCAATCCAAATACACCCCAAAAATAAGGAAAGAAGATAAAAGAGCAAATGAAATTTTTCCATAAAAGAAAAAAAAAATACTGCCTATAAAATATAATTGATTATGTTGTTTAAACAAAAATAAAAGAGTATTTTTTAATGACGATAATTAAATATGTAATATTTATATTTGGGTAAATATCTATACCTTTTAAAAAAATTATTATAATAATGAATAACTAAAAATAATATTAAATATTAGTAAATGATAAATAAAATATTATTTTTCTATTATTTTTTCATAAAATATTTTCTCCTTCTATTTATTTTCATCGTGCAATACATTGTCGGAGTGAACAAGTGTCTATGTGCAACCTTCACCATATCATAAAATACCCATAATCAAATAAGTGTCTATGACCCTAATTTCCATTTTACATGCTCATGGTAATATATGTATTACTAATATTTTAAACATTAAACCCTAAATAATAAACTTTATTTTGATTGAAGAATGGATTCATGGATGAAGTTAACAAGAAAGTTCATATCATTGCGTGTTTGTATAGCTGTGTTTTTCATCCTGTTATACTTTTCCAGAAAATAGAGCTAAAGTTTGGTGAATTCACGTAACAGAGTTGACTTGAACATGTTGATAATATTGTAAATAGAAGATGATGGATTTGAGTAATAATAAATGGTGCAGGCGAGTTGGTGATGGTCACGTGAAGAAAGAATGGTGAAACAGAACCCATGTATACAAATGTTATGGCTTATTGTCAGTAATCCACTAGGTCAGTTTCTCTTTTCCTGCTTTTGAAATGTAGATAAGTGATGGTCACCCCATGCGTGAAAGCCGACAACTCATGACTGGTCTCTCTCATGTCCCATCTCACGCCTCTCACTGCCTCAAAACCTTTTACTGTTATTATTTTTTCAACAATTACTATCTCTTTTCAACCTATGTTATTCACCATTCATAATTGCAATCCCTTACACCACTTAAGCTAACAACAACGAGAGTCAGGTGCTTTAACCTTTCAACAATGGAAGCTTATGAGAACGAATCTAAGAAGGTGTTCTCAGAACACATACTTCTGACTAATCACGTAGGCATTGTCTTAACGATTCTGTTATGTAACTCCTTTTACATTTCGTTTTTTTCATTCCGTTACTGAATTGGAAAATGGTTTTTTCACATTAGATTTTATCATGCATCTCATTAAATATTAATATTTTAATTTTTTTAATTTTAAAAATTATTTTAATATTTTGTATTTTAAAAAAGAGATTTTTTTTAATTTTATTACGAAGTGGATTTTAACCCTAACTCAACCCCATAAAACCGACTCATAGGGTTGAGGTTTGCACCCACTTATATACAATGAAATGCTCTAATCTTTAGTCGATGTGGGATCTCCAACACACCCCTCACGCCGAGACTGTCAACTCGTGCATGGGACTATATATTTTGGGTGGTCCGATAGCGGCCCGATAGCGGGTGGCACGATAGGCCCAACACAAACACTCGCTAGGATAGACTCGAAATGGCTCTGATACCATATTACGAAGTTGACTTTAAGCCTAACTCAACCCCATAAAACCGGCTCATAGGGTTGAGGTTTGCACCCACTTATATACAATGAAAGGCTCTAATCTCTAGTCGATGAGGGATCTCCAACAAATTTTTTTATTATAAATATTAATATCTTATTGTAGGTGTAAAGTGGAGCAGAGTGTCAAAATATCATCACCCTACTATATTCTTCTATCACTATTAATATTCTATATGTAATATGAATAAAGTGTTTTCATTATCATTCTTTTATTTTTCTCTCTCCTCTCATTCTCTTTCCTTACATGGTATCATTTGCTCGTGAATTTTTTTTTCATTATGACTTCGTCTTCCTCCTTTGTTTCAACCTCCATCCTGACTTCGTCTTCCTCTTCCAATTCTTCCACACAGCTCCAGACTTTCTCCACACCTCTCACTCTAAAACTCACTAATGAGAATTTTTTTGTTTGGCGCCAACAAATTCTTGCTTAGATTGAAGGCCTTGATCTTCTACATTTCTTGAATTCCTACTCTACGCCTCCTAAAACTCTTTCCACTTATTCGGATTTTGTCAATCCTGCTTTTCTTATGCATAAACAACAAGATCATCTTCTCGTTACCTGACTCCTTGCATCCATGTCTACATCCATGTTAACCCAAATGGTCACATCTCCTATGGGACAAATTGAATGTTTACTGTGCATCTCGTACTCGTGCCAAGGTGCGTCAACTCAAACTTCAACTTAAATCCTAGAAACGTGATCACACTATCTCTGCTTATATTCTTGCTATCAAACGAGTTGTGGACTCTCTCGCTACCATTGGTTCTCCCATCTCATCGGAGGACCATATCGACGCCATTCTTGACGGTCTGCTTGAGGAATATGACAGTTTCATCACCTCTATCACCTCGTGGCTCGATCCATATATGGTACATGATGTTGAATCTCTTCTTTTAGCTCAAGAAGATCGTTTTGATAAACATAAGTTTCTTGATTCATCTTCTGCACAAGCCAACCTTACCTCTACAAACTGGGTTCCTTCGTCAACTTCTAAGCATTCTTCTCGCGGTGGACGTGTCCCATTCCGACCGCCTTACAATTCCAAACGTCAGAACTTCTCTCGTCCTCCTCAACCAAATTCTTGGCGGGCCTCTGTTCCTGTTTCAAATAAGTACCAACGTGTTCAATGTCATTGTGTTTCAAGTTTGGGCACACTGCCTTAACTTGCTGGACAAGGTTTGACTCTGTTATTTCTTCACCTATTTCTGCCAATACCTCTTCATTTCAACTTGTTCTTCATGACCCTAAACCATAAATCTTGGGCACTCCCTCCACCATGAGTGGTCCTCTATGGTACCCGGACACTGGAGGTACTCATCATATCACGCATGATTCTACTGTTTTCAACAAGAAACAAAATTACACTGGCCCTGATACTGTTCAACTTGGTAATGGTTCAAATCTGCCCATTTATAATGTTGGTTCTACTTCTCTTTACAATGCTTCTTCTAATCATCTTTTTACTCTTAATAATCTTCTACATGTCCATCTGTTAACAAAAATCTTCTAAGTGTTTCTCAATTTGCTCGTGACAATGGAATCATCGTTATAAGTGCATTTTTTTAAATGTCTTTTTTATTATATAATGTCTCCAATCCTACATAAAATATCAAATTCCCAAAACATCCAGAACCTATCAAATTCCCAAAACAATAATACACGTAATATCATAATTTAAATATGAAAGTGTACAAAAACTTCTATAACTATATGAAAAAGTTTCATGTCATTCTAAAGTGTTATATATGGAACCCTAAAACCTAAATCTATCACTCTTCTCCTTAATTTCAATACTCCTTAAACTATTAACTAATCAACACATACATTCAAATATTTATTAAAAAATTTAAAACTCTAAACCCTAAAAATACTAACCCTTTGGAGCCAAGTTCATGGTGGCAGCGTGTGATGGAGGTGTTGGCGATGCGAAAGGTGTTGTCAACGTGCGTGCTGAAGGGTTGGCGCGCGGAGACAGAGAAGCCGCTTAACATGTTGGCGAGTCCTGGTCAGCTGGACAAGGAGCGACAGGGCAGGGCGGGGCTGGGGCTAGAGTTGGAGGCGCAGAGCGGCGAAACTGAAGAACGACGCGATGCGCAAGGAGATGACAAGAATAGGAGAAGAAGAATGAATGGAGGAGGGGTCATGAGATGAGAGGCGAGAATGGGAGAAGAGAAATAATGGAGGAGGAGGGTTTTGACAGAATGATAGGCGCGAATGGGAAGATGAGTGAAAGAGTGTGGTTTATGTAGCGGGATTTTGAAAATGTAAAGCAAACAAAGACGGTTCATTATGGAACCGTCGTTATATGTGCCTCTAAATGACTTATAAAGACAGTTCCTTAGGGACTCGTCGTTATACGTGTCTCTTAATTACAAAATTGCCACCACGCATTTTATAACGATGGTTATTTTTAAACTTTATATGGTGTCGTTGATGTATGTTTTTGTACTAGTGACTCGTGTATTGAACTTAGCATCCAAAGACTTGCACTGCACCTGTCATACTACTCGCTGTGAAATTCACACAGTCATGCGCATACTCATCTCAATGTCTCGTCATCTCATCATCTCATATGACTGGGTAAATCTATTTGATCTACTCTGATAAGATCTTTAAAACTTCAGACTCAGTCAAATGGACCTCCTTCGACTCTCACCAACTGAATAAATTCATCTATGTGATTCCATTATATCACTAGAGTCAGGATCGTCTCATTCACAAAATACTCACAGATCAATACACCCTAATAAAAGTTAAAAACCTAGATACTAAAAAAACAAATGACTTCATTCACGATTAAACCCTCAAAAACCCTACAATGAAAATATCATTGCATAAAAAAGAAGGAAAATATCTTACCTTGGAGCTTGAACATATATGGGATTCAGTTTCACAAAGATGGAAATGAAGAAAAACCTATGGGAGTAGAGGTGGCTGTGAAAGAATAGAGAAAGCCAAAATGAAATGAGAGAGAGAAAGGAAATGAAAAAAACAAAACACAACGCGTCAGAAGAAATGAAAGAGAGAGAAAGGAAAAAAGTAATAAAAAGAGGGAGACGCAGTGAAGGAATTCAAAATGAGAGATGTGCCACGTGTAGACTATAGAGAGTGCCACTTATCAGTCGCAAAATGCATTTGAGATTCCTATTTTTGGTAAAATCTGCATTGTTTTAATTAGGATTTATTTTGAACTTTTTTTTCTGGTGCTACCATTTCTCAAAAGTTTCCCTGAGAGTCCCTTCCATTTGCATTATAGATAGATTAGAACTTACATATGGAAATTGTCATATGTAACTTTATGGTGGAATTACATTGGATAAATTCGTATGCAATTACATACAGATTTATCCGTATGTAACAGTTACCTACAACAATTTTATATATGGATTTTTTTTCGTATATAACTATATTTTACATACATATTTTGTCTCTTACATACGGATTGACGTTGTATATAATATCAATTTTTCTTATAATTCAGATGTCAAACTTAAGTATAAACATATTTTTGAAAACCAAAAGAACTATAAAAAATATAAAAAATAAAAAGTCTAGGCGCTACAAGAAACATAAAAGAAAAGGATTTGGAAAGACATCACATATTTCTGAAACCAAGAAAATTTTTAAATTTATAAGGATAATCTTCCATCTTTTCACCCTTCTTCAAAGGAAATACTTTTTGTATTAAAATGCTTTGATTCTTTAAAAAAATCTTGAAAGGTAAAAATATGCATTAATTATTAAAAACTTAATTTCTAATTTTCAGATAAAGCATATAAGATTCATAAAACAAAGTTAATGAATTGTTGTAAATGATGAGTAATTATTGTGATATTAATGTGAAAACTAATTGGAAAACAATATATTAATTATATCAAGTGAATATTGATTATCTTTGAAAGCAATATTATGAGTTTTACTCGAATTTATCTTAAGATAATCAATTATTGAATGTTAATAAATGTTGAAAAGTGTAAAAGATTATCAAACCAAACTATGCTTCCAAGAAGGGTGATGTTAGATGTTTTTAGGATGGTTAAAGGTGATGGATGGTTTGTACTAGGGTAAGTAAAAAAGTTGTTTTTATTATTAGTTATAGTTCTTTACTTTAAGGTAAACTTTAAAATTGAATCCACTAACATTAAAGTTAAGTTCACCGGTTCCATTCTAAATTATACAATTATTGAAGTTGTAAAATGACGAGAATCAAATAAACAAAATTATATAAAACGTGTTCCATTTTTAAGGAGACTATTAATAAAGCTTTTGGTCTAAGTAATTTTTTCTTAATTGAATGTAACCAAAAGTTTTTATAAATACTACATTAGGAAAACAGTATTCATTATTAAAAAATATACCTTTTACACAATATAAAAACTTAGAAATACATTTCACTTCATTTTTTTATATTTTTTATTACTTATATATATTCATGCGAAAGAAAGGAAATGAGAACGAGCAGAGAGCAATGGATGCAGACAAAAGAGAAAAAAAATCAGTGTTGGATGTGAGGGACATGTTGCTTGCTATCTTTCTTCTGTCCACAAAACAAACCATACAATTTCTTCTGTCACTGCACATAACGACACTTCTAAGCCCTGTTCTTGTTTCTTGCCTATTTTGTATATGTTTTCATTTTTTTATCTTTTATATCTCATTCAATTTTTTATTTCTTTCTCTTTAACTAAATATATTTAGTCTTCAAATTCTTTTCATTGTTTTCACCTGAGCTAATTGCTCTTATCTTATCTATTTATTTCCTCTTCAACACTACTATTGCATGCTTGAAGCCTCCAAAGATGATACATCTTTGTGTTATATCTTGTGATTGATGTATTTATCGATGAAGATTCCAAATAACATAAAAATATTTTATACTAAGTGGATAAAGTAAAATTATATATATATTTTTTATAAATATATCCACAGGTTAATAGATTTAGGTATGAGATGGTATTAAAGATGGTACATCAATTAAAAATAAAAATATTTCATGATAGTTTATAAATAATAAAAATTTCACTTTATAAATTAATATTATAATATGATTAGAGTTAAACTCACTTATTAAATCTTCTTAATATTTAATAACAAGAAAAGTGTTTGTGTTTAGAGATTAAAGGGATTATTGAGGAATGAAAGTTTAACTTGTGGGGTTTGTGATCAATATAGAATTTAGATTGTATATTATGAAAAATTAATTATTTATGTGATCTACATAGAATTTTTAATAGGAACATTTAACTTGTGGGGTTTGTGATGGTGAGCACACATGGAGTGGTCTCCAATGTCCCATCTCATGTTCCTCGTTGCCTTTTATTATTATCAATAATGTCTCTATGATCATATTTGAACCTATATTGTTTCATCATTAATTGCTTGTTTTATCTACATGGCTGCATATTAGAAAAGGTCCTTTTTAGAATCAGATGTTTTACCCACTCTCATTCCAAATCTAATAGTAGGACATTAATGGTCGATTGGTAGAGGAAAAAAAATTAGAACAAGTGAAAAAGAAAAGAAAATTAAGACAAAACGTGAATAAATAATGAGTGAAAATATAAATTATCTAATTAAAAAAATGAAAATAAAGATATTTTATTAAATAAAGTAATATAAAAACGACCACAATAAGTATGTTATAACTTTATTTTTAAATATAGTTTTTTATTATGCTGCTATCATAATCTTTACTTTTAAACATGATTATTTTTAAAGAATACATGGATCTTGCTTGAAAATAAAGGTATAATTGAATAAGATCATTTTTTTCTCAATTTTTAGCATTTTTCTAAGCTTTTCTCTTTTACATAATCTCCATTGTTTGAAACTTTATAATTTTCACTCAATTAAATTCTCAGCATTCTTTCTTCTTCTTCTTTTTTTCTCGTACAAAACTTAACAGTAAAAGAAAAGGAATATAAGAGAAGGACTAAACTTTCTAGACAAATGTAATTTTGTTTTTGTATATTAATAATAAAAATAATAATATATTTCTTGTCAAATAAATAAATATTTTTACTATCTTTTTTGTTTATTTATTTTACCTGTTTTTTTCTATCTAGTGAAGGTTTTATTTCACTGTATCCATTTCTTCCTTTTATTTCCCTGTTTATTTTTCTTTCTACCGAACGGAGGTGAGACAAACATTGGTTTTCCTCAATTTTTTGTTTTTCTTTTGGGTTTCCCAATAAATTTAAACTTTTTTTATAATATTGACATTATATATATAAAAAAATTATTTGAAATTATATTTGTTATGTGTAATTAGTGCATTGGTAAATAGTAAGTTTATTTTTTAATTCTCCTAAATAGATGAGTGTGAATTTTTTTTCACTTTAATTTCATACCACAACTCCTTACTGTATATTAAATATATCTCGGAAGTTTGTTTATAATTATTTTTAATATGTTTCTTAAAGTACAATAACACGTTTATGCTAGAATAATTTGCTAAAAAATAATTACAAATAATAAAGTTCCTGAAAAATAAAAAAAATAAAATAATATATCACGTTGGGATTTACGGGCCTAAAGAATTCACCCAACAACGACACAACCTGGAGCTAGTTAAGGTTCGGCCCAGACCATGGTTTAAGTTAATGATATTGTTACACATAGAAAATGTGCATCAGATTTTGCCTTCAAATATTAAAAAACATTCATTTTAGTTTTTTTTTTATTATTATTATTGTTGTTATTATCTGACTTAATATGATTTTCGTAAGATAAATGATTCTCGTAAGATGGTAAAATTATTAAATTGTATTTATTCTTATAATATTAATAAAATATCAAAATAATTTTTAAAACAACAAATTATAGTGTTGTTTTTAGTGAGGTCTTTCAAAAGTTGTAAAGTCAATAAAATGATTTTCAAAACAGATGAATAAAAAAAATAATGTATTGTGATCAGTAATAATATCATAGAATTGTTGAAGGCAAATAAGTGTTCATCTGATTAATTTTTTATTCAACCGTTCATCTTTATTAAATTAGAGAAAATTATTTGTTTCACTTTATATTTATATATATATATATATATTTATTTAAACTCATAATAAAGTTGCTTAAGTTAGAAATTTTATATTTTTTTACATAAATTTGGTCTAGTCCCTGTTTTTTTTAATTTTAGATTATTTTTCATACGACGGCATATGTTTGACATAAGTTTTTTAAAATATAACTGAAAATAAAATTAATCTCAAACTTCAAATGACTTAAAATATGTAATAAGTTATTTTGTTTCAAATGACTTAAAATCTGTAATGAGTTATCTTGTTTTGAAATGACTTAAGATCTGTAATAAGTTAAATTTAACTGAACTTAAGGAAAATTTAAACACACGTATTATCTTCGAAACGTACAACTACGTCAACCATGCATGAAGAAGCAACGAATGCTATAATATGATGTGAAATGGTTCAATTAATCGTTTCTGCACTCAAGTGGTAGTTTTACAAGTGCATATGTGGAGAATGATGAATTAATAGAAAATTATGAGCATAATGGAGACCCTTTGGCTTAATTTGAGAGATGGTAGATTCTGAAAACTTTGATTGATGTTTATGGACACACTGCAAAAAACAAAAGTAGATAACTTAGCTGAGAGGAAGAGAAATTTCACTGTTGCAGACAGTGACCCATTTCGATCACCAATCATTTCTTCTGTACAAGAGAAAAATGGCAACAACTCTCATATCTAACATATACTCATCAATAGTGTAATTTGAATGAGAGAACTTATATAAAAACAATGAAACAAGTGATCATAATAGATTAACACCACACTTGTAATACTTCTAAATTAGAACAATAAATAGATAAGTGTGGTGTCTCTTATGTGTGATTTACATGAAATGTTAAGAAATGAGGTGTTGTTCATCACTCATTGTCCAACCTCATAGGTGTTATACTTTTTTTTATTTATATATAGATGTAATAAGTGTTATATGTTAATTAGTGTATGATTACTTTTTAGTCTCTTCATATTATATGCTTAAAATTGAGTAATTATGTGAGTATAATTCCTATAAATTTATACAAATCCACACAATTTTAATAAAGCTATAGACATATATAATTCTTAATTACATAGAGATAAATTAAACCACCATAACTAATATTTATGTAATTTGTGAATCAAAAGCTAGAACTTGATTTCAAATTCAAAAATAGTATAATCTCTCACCTTTAGAGTCCAAATACAAAAAAGAGAAAGGTAATTAACATGAATCTTGGTTTAAGATATGTCATTGGAAATGAAGTTGAAGTCTTGGACTTATTATTTGTAGTACATATTTTTAAATTAAATAAATTAAATTAAAGAAATTAATATATTTTAATACAACAAGAAAAGTTTTATTAAATAAAATTTTGAAGAAGAACGAGTTAAAAACTTAAAAAACAGTATCAAAAAGTGGTTAAAACAAAAAATAATCCTAATTAAAGTTTAAAATGGTTGTAATTTTTAAAAATTTGTAACTTACAACTAAAAATGATTGCATATACATGGCTTTAAGTAGTAAAAGTAACGCGTTTAATAGATATGTATAGCTACTGTGAAATAAGATCTCATCAATTTAGGTTTAACTGATTATGATTATGTCCTTAAATTTGAGTTACATCTCTTAATAAAATACTCTCATTTTAGAACTTATTATATTATTATTTTAATCATAATTTTTTTAAATATATATTATTGTATTATTAAAATAGATTGTAAATTCAGAATGTTTTGTTTTATACGGTGTGGAAGAATATTATATATATAGATAGATAAATAGATACACTAAAAGTTTGTACATTAAAAGGATGTTAAACAATTTGAAAATTTTGTAATTTTCAATATATAATATTTTAAATTAAGAAAAACTCGTGAGATTTTTTTTATCAGTAGTAGAAATTTATTGATACTTCATCATATTGGTGATGAAACTTTATTTAAAGTTAATAACTTTTGATGACACGATAATGTGCTGGATTACAACGAAAACGTATTAAATAACTTGCCACTAAAAAATTAGCATTTTTTTTATGGAATTCAACTAAGGATAGCAATTGGATTTCTATTGGTGAATAATAGTGATAAATTAGAAACCCAAATTTGGCGACAAAACATTCCCTCACTGATACTAATGTCTAAGATATCTCAGTGTAGTTTCTTTTAAAAAACACACACTATTAGGTTTTATTTTCGTATTTTATTTTTCTAATTATATATTAAAATATTTATGAAAACAAAACCTTAGTGGCTGTTCCTTTTATTGTAAGAACTGTCATTTTTTTGTTTGCAACATAAGTCTACTATATTAAGCAAATACGTCGGAAGCAATTAGTTTGAAAATTTTGAAAATTTCCTGCTGTCAAAACGTGTTATTATGACCGTTTTGGTTCCATCTACCATTGGCTTACTAAGGTGATAGGATTGAAATTAGTATTTTGTCCTATTAAGAGTTTTATTGTAAGAAAGAACATAAAATTAATTCAAGTTTTAATATTTTAATAAAAAAATATTTAATGTTTAACAAAATAAAATAAATATCAATAATACTTTAATGAATAAAATAATTTATAAATAAATTTGTATATAAAACATTGATCACCACCAATTTAATTATAAAAATATGAGAATTTTCTTTAAAAATACAATAAAAAATAAAGAAAGGTGGGCCGACGACTTGTCCCGCTTCACCTTTGATCTATCGGATTGGTGAGTTAGACTAATTGGATCATTGACGGGTTCAAAAAATTTAATCCATCTAGTCCAAATGAGAGTAACCTGTCGGACTCGTCTCACTTTATTATTTATGTTGTTCAATATAAAATGTCGAAAATAAAAATAAAAATTAAGAAACGTTTTATATATTATAATTGTTATTCTGGATCATATTAAAAACATAATAATATAAATTTGAGAGATTTCATAAATATATAAATGAACTCACTAATATAAATTTAAAATTTATTTATTAAAATATATGATAATTATTTAATTATCATAATAATAATTTTTTATCTTAACATTGAACTACCTATAAATATATAATTTCAATTACAAATCCATAAAATAAAAATATTTTATAATATATAAATAATACATAAAAATTCAAATTCAGTTGTCAATAAAATGTTTAGAAGGTCCAAATGTTCCATATATCAGAACCTGTTTTTTCATTTGTATGGTTGGAAGTGGAAGTTTTATCTAAAAACATTAATTAACACTTATGTTGCATTTACCGACACAGGTGACCGTTTTATTTGGTGATAAGCCACAAATTTATTTCTAAAAAAACAAAAGAAAATGTTATACTAAATGAATACAACATGACAAGTTATATATTTCATATTGGACAAATTAAAAAAGATGATGTACACTTGAAAATACCTAGACGGCATAATGCGCCGAAATATGTTGTTTTTATACGTCATGTCATTACACAGAATTATTGTCACCTAGTAATATTTATATCCAATGAAAGCTAAGTGAACTATTAAAATTAAAAGCAACCCTTTTTTTAATAAAAAGGGTCGTTGGTGAAACAAGTAATTGATTAAATCGTATAAATAAAGAACGTACATAAAATAAGAAGAAATTAATGAAATTATTATATTAAATATTTATCCGTAGTTTTGATCTTAAAGACTAATTAATCGAAACTAACTCATTATATTATACTTTGGAAATAAATAATATTTAAAAAAAGGAAAATGATAACAAGGATATTTGTAATTTTTTATCACAAAATAATAGTCAATTTTGGATAGTGATGTAATTGACAACGCGTCCTTAGAATGGTTAACAATGTAAGCAATTTGACAGAACATGTTCGTACCTTTTATTTAAAGAATAAAATAATAGAAGATTAGTTATATAAAAATATTATTAAAATAAATAATAATTACGGCATAAGGAGCAAGATGCAAGAACAATCAAAAGTAGGTGGCGCGAAAACAACCGTCCCCACTTCTCCCTCCTTTTTCCTAACTGAAACCGTTTTCTCGTATTCTCTTTAATTCCTAATTTTATTTTAATTAAAACCTTTTCTGGTAACGTGAATTCGTTGTTTCTATTTATTTTTTAACTTACTTTCCCTCTCTGCTTCAAAATCACGAAACTGCCATCTCCGGCGACCGGAATCTGAGTCCTCTTCGTAACCGGATTTTGTTTACAGGTAGGAAGAAGGTGTGTAAGTCGTTGTAAATTGTAGAAATAGAATAAGTTAGGTTATGACTAGATTTTGCATTATTCGGTTTGAAATTTGTTTACTACGAGTAAATTTAATTTTTGGTATGCTTTAATGCTGTTGGATTTTGTGGGAACTTGAAACTCGTTTTTGTAGATTGAAGGAGGAATTTGGGAATAAGAATCATTGAATGCACTGTAGTACTAGCATTGTTTCTGTGCGGTTACATGAACAGTGAAACACTTAAACGTGTCTTCTGTGAGCGAGACATGAACCTGCCAATCCACACATCTGTCATGGATCTCTGTTCAGAACTGTTTGTTTCTTTCAGGTAAAAAGGGTTTTTCTTTCCCTCCTTGGATTTTATCAGAGATATTCCTTCACATCAGTCAAAATCCCAATTACTACTACTACTACTCTATATCATAATTTATTTATTTAATGAAATTGCAGGAAACAATGTCTCTGAATCATGTTAGGTTTTCACAATAGTTTTATGGGGATGGACAATGATCGTCCCTGCACGTGGACCTCCTTGTCTTTACCCATCTCCCAAACAACAATACCACCATTGAATTCAAACTTTAGTTAAAGTAAGGTAATATATATTATATTCTGCGTAGCATACAAAACAAAAGAGGCTCCATTGAAAATTATGTCTGCATATTTTAATAGAGGAAACTCATGACGACCCAGTTGTGTTAGTATTATTGTATGTTATGGTAATTAAGCCTTCTATTTAAGTTTAATTGTTGTGTCTGTGTGTGTTTGGGAAGAGGAGAGAGTGTTGTACTGTAAGAGATATATTAGATACCTTTTTTCTTCTTTTTGGGCATGCAGGTTATGGCATCACTTTCATTGAATTCCCTTTCATGAAAAGGAGTTGAGAGAGAGGAAGTTATAGGACAGAGTGGGTTTATGTGGAGTGAACCCATTGCCAGCCCACTCGACCATGGCATTCTCGTGAGAGAGACAAAAGGGGGAAAATTAAAGCCTCTCTTCTTCTCTTAGCATACGCACTTACGCTCTCTTATCCTGCGCCCTCTATTATTCATTGCATTGACTCCACTTCCCAGTATCCCCAATTTCCGAGGGACCCCCTTCCCCGCCAATTCAACCTTTTTTTTTTTTCTTCAGTTAACCGTAAACTAACAACGTTTTCATGATAAAACGTTAAATGTACGTTGAGACAGTTTCCGCGAGTTTCTCTCACCCGTTACACCAAATGTTGTTTCCCCTCTCCATATTCTTCTTCTTCTTGCTCTGTCATGATCTTGTTGGATTCTGGCCTTTTTGTGTGAATAAAACATACCCACTTGCGTTTATTGCCTGTGATTCTCAGATTCCTTCTCTAGTAGATCTGAGTTTCTACAAAGATGTGCGCTTTTCTTATTCTCTCTTTACCTTTTTTGATTGGGGGTGGGTTTATTCTTTGCTTTTCTTTAGTTTCCCACTCTGTAGTATCTTTACTTTATTTTCTTTTGCTGGCAGATTTATTGCAGGGAAAAGGATCTTCTTTCTTTCTGGATAACCTGTGCATTACACTTATTCTATTGAGTGCACACATGATTGCTGAAGAGCCAAAGCCGCTGAATTTGGTTTAGCTTTATGGAAACTTCGATCAATGTGGTCTAATTGGAATAGAGTGGATGGATGTATGCGAAGCAGAGCAGACATTAAGGAAACACAGAACAAGAACAAGACAACCCTTGGTTCTTGCTGAAAAAAACAATGCAATCACCACCAGACGCTTGGCAACAAGAGAAATTACTTCACGGTATAGGTCACCTTCTCCTACTCGGGCAACCCCATCTGGTTCTCGGCGATGTCCCTCTCCAAGCCTCACAAGGCCAACGACACATGCATCATCCAAATTGTTACCCAAAAGAGCTCAATCAACGGAGAGGAAGAGGCCAGCAACTCCACCTTCCCCATCACGTCCTTATACACCTGTCGAAGACTCATCGATAGATGTGAATTTATCAACGAGAAGGGTGGCTGGTAACGGAATGCCAGAGGCCCTTTGGCCATCCACAATGCGAAGTTTGAGTGTTTCTTTCCAGTCGGACACTATTTCCATACCTGTTATCAAGAAGGAAAAGCCCGTGACCAGTGCCGTTGATCGTACACTGCGGCCCAATTCAAACGTGACTCACAAGCAGGTTCAAACACCAAATGTAAGAAAGCCCACACCTGAGAGAAGGAGGAGTCCTCTCAAAGGGAAGAATGCTTCTGATCAGACTGAGAATTCGAAACCTGATGATGGTTTGCATTCCCGATTGATAGATCAGCATCGGTGGCCAAGCAGAATCAGTGGGAAGGTATGTTCTAGTGCATCAAGTAGAGGTATTGATCATACTGATAAGACAACCAGAACGTTGAACTCTTCAGTTCCAGGAACTAGTGTGTCTTCACTGAGAAGATTGTCTTTACCGGGTGAAGCTAGTAAGCCCTTGCGGAAAGCTTCTAGTGATGCTTCAAGACTAATGTTGCTCGTTGAAAGTGGTAGACTGGGAAGCGAGGTGAGACCAGTTGATGACTGCTTTCGAGTGTTAAGATCTCATAAATTTGTTCCCGCAATTACATTGGATAAAATGGGATTAGTCAGATCTCAGTTCTCGCCTAATCCAGGATCGAGGCTCCCATCACCAAGTAAAACTTCAGTGTTATCCTCTTGTAGTTCAAGAGGTGTTGTTAGTCCATCTCGGTCAAGGCCTTCGACTCCTCCTAGAGGAGTTAGTCCTTCTAGAGTGAGGCCAGCCAATTCATCCAACCAATCCAACAATGCAATTTCAGTACTCAGCTTTATTGCTGATTTTAAAAAGGGGAAAAAGGGTGCAGCCCTGGTAGAAGATGCTCACCAGTTGAGACTTCTCTACAACAGGTACTTGCAATGGAGATTTATCAATGCGCAAGCAGAGGATGTATTTTACATCCAAAATGCAAAAGCGGAGGTATTTCTTACTGTCTTTCAAGCTGGCTTATTCTTTTGGTGTAATTCTTTTGCTTTGCAGAAGATTGTGTATAGCAAATAATTTCCCTACATCATTTTACAAGAACTTGTCCAATGGTTCAGAAATCACTATACAATGTATGGCACACTACTCTGTCTATACGGGAAACAATTATTAGGAAAAGGATCAACCTCCAGCAGCTGCAGCTTCAGCTGAAGCTGAATTTTATTTTAAATGATCAAGTAATACTTCTCTCTTGCCTAAAATAGTTATCATTTTTATGTGCCCTATATTATTGTTGATGATAAATTACAATTTTTTTCTGGATTTATGGTTTTGGTTATTAAACTTGAGATAGTTATTGTGGAGTTTATTAATGACGCTAATATACTGAGCAATATGTTGGCCCTACACCACATTGAAAAGTTAAGTTTAATTGTCTATGCTAGTCTGTCATAACAGGTTATTCATAATTCATATTAATGGCTGATTTTAATGATTACAATACATATGCAATGCTATTTCCCTATTTAAATGTTTCGACTTTCTTTAGATACTTTATGATACTTTTTTTGATCGTGGTCCTTTTACAATTAATGAAGCAGATGACCTACCTTGATGACTGGGCTGTACTTGAAAGGGGCCATATTGATGCTTTATCAGGAACTGTAGAAGACTTGGAGGCAAGTACTCTTCGTCTTCCTCTAACTGGAGGGGCAAAGGTATGTATGGTTTTTGTCTTTTGGTTTGATGCCTACAAAGAGACACTAGCATTTATTCCTATGTTTACACTTTTACAGGCAGATATTGAACATTTGAAGCTTGCAATTTGTTCGGCTGTTGATGCCATGCAAGCAATGGGATCTGCTATTTGCCCTTTGCTCTCACGGGTGAGTTAATTGTTTAGGAGTTCTACTGGTTTGACTCACTTTTATCACCTAGCTCGTGCTATTTTCTAGGTCCAACACATTTACTATCAAACTTCTTTTCTGCTTCTGATTTCATGTTTTCCTTCCTAAATAATTTTCATTTTGGACTCAATGGTAATCCATAATGCATAAAGGTTGACTCCATGTTATTTTTTGTCTGTATAGGTGGACAGCATGAACAATTTAATTTCTGAAGTTGCTGTTGTGTCAGCACAGGAAAAAGCGATGCTTGAGGAATGTGAAGCGCTACTGAATTTTGCAACAGCTATGCAGGTAAGAGTCATGATATATGGCTTAAGAATTATTATGCACAACAAATCTCTTGATTATTTTTTATGTTAAGAACGAACTTAAATTAGTTGAAAATAAATTTCCCTTGCATGTATCACAATGTACATTATGTTTGATTTTATTTTATCACTTACGGGGATTCAACCTCAGGAACCACATGTGTGATTAGAGAACCATTCTAGCATTCTTGATCTACAAGAATCTAGGCTGATCGTAAATTAGTGCAATTTTTGCTACTTAGTCGCTGCTTTTTATATGCTGGGGCCTTCCTTGTATATCTTTATTATTACATGGTCTAGCGGATGATAGTGTCACTTTCAGCAGCATAAGGACAGTGGGAATTGCGGCCGTAGGGTTTTCCTGTTTTTGAGCTGTAGTCCCTTATATCCACTGAATTGACTGAAGTAATGAATTAGTCGTTGAGGAAAGTTGAGCATGTCATCATGTGACATGATGCATCTGAAGGTCAAAAGTTTATCTCTTTTCTATTTTGGTATAACTTCGAAGGAACTTTTTGCTTCCGACATGAAAAGGTGAAGTTTTGTAGGTCTTCTGCTCCTCTGCCGTTTAATATCAGAAAATTATCAATTTAATTATCTGGTAAAAGTTGTTGGTAATGCAAACGCAAATTTTGCCACCATCTGATGTATATCTTATAAAAGAAAATAACAATTATCAACAATGAATCTTAGTTTGCCAGTAGCATTAGTGCATTTATCTGTAGATGTTTTGGTCAGAGAACAACGATATCTTCAGTTGAATATCGCCTCAAGTATAACATGTTTTAATTTCATTATTATTTTGGAGTAAACAGGTTGAGGAATATAGCCTTCGGACGCATCTCATGCAGATAAAGCAAGCTTTTGTGGTGCATAAGTAACCAATCTCGGAAATTCAAACACGCCAGACCTTGCCTGCTTCTATGCTAACAAGAAGTCTCTTATGATTTCTGAGACGTTACAAGAATGTTTAGAAGATTCTTTGGAATGTAGTCAACACACCAGGGATTCTTTACCATTGTAAATTTTTGTATTAGGCTTCTCCCCCTCCCCCTGCAATTTATATTCTTCCATCCTCTTCATTTTTGCCTTTCTTGTCAACACTATCAAGCAAATCAAAAGAAATTCCAGATTTAATTTTACTGCATCCCAATGAGCCAATAATTAGGGATTAATCTCTGGACCTACAAAAACTCATTAGTTAACAAAACAAAATCAAATCTACAAGTTCTTACAAGAAACTAACAAGTTTTATTTTATTTTAAATGAGTCTATCTATATCATATCATTTTTAATTGAGTCAACTTAAGATTTAATTTTAAAATGAGACATTCCATATTAGTATATTCTAATTATTATTTTTTCTAAAATTTAAACTTAAATTTTTAATTTTTTAAACCACTACATGGGAATTAAAGTGTCACAATTTCAATTTTTTTTTTCAAATTATAAAATATTTTTAATGAAATATTGACTAATTTATTCAAAAATTAGGCTCAAATAAATTACATTAATATTCATATTTGTAACATATAAATGAATATGTTATTAAAAAAATCAGATTAATTTAATAAAAGTGATTAAATAGATAATTTATCTGCTGTTATTTGTAATTTATGCCAAGGAAATTTTAAATTCATTTAGATTTAATTTAGTTAGCAAACCAACCGTATGTATGATGTGTTGTGGTGAAGATCAACGGTAGAAGCGGTGGTGTGTTGCATTCAGATGATTCGTGGGGACATTAGCCGCAACACGCTCTTGGCCCTCATCAACAAAGCCTGCACCTTCCCTCACCTTGCCGAAACCCACGCACAACTCATCCGCAACGGTTACCACCACGACCTCGCCACCGTTACCAAGCTCACCCAGAAGCTCTTCGACGTGGGCGCCGCGCACCACGCACGTGCCCTCTTCTTCTCGGTTCCCAAACCCGACATCTTCCTCTTCAACGTCGTCATCAAAGGCTTCTCCTTCTTCCCTAACGCCTCCTCCGTTTCCCTCTACACCCATCTCCGCAAAAACACCAGCCTCTCCCCCGATAACTTCACATATGCCTTCGCCGTCGCCGCCTCCCCCGACGACAAGCTCGGCATGTGCTTGCACACGCATGCCGTCATCGACGGCTTCGACTCCAACCTCTTTGTGGCCTCCGCGCTCGTTGACTTGTACTGCAAGTTTTCCCGCGTGGGGTATGCCAGGAAGGTGTTTGATAAAATGCTGGAAAGAGACACCGTGTTGTGGAACACCATGATTACCGGACTGGTGAGGAACTGTTGTTATGATGATTCTGTTCAAGTGTTTCGGGACATGGTGGCGCAAGGGGTGCAGTTGGATTCCACCACGGTGGCGACTGTGCTTCCGGCTGTTGCAGAGATGGAAGAGGGGAAAGTTGGGATGGGGATTCAGTGTTTGGCTTTGAAACTTGGATTTCATTTTGATGACTACGTGTTAACGGGTTTAATTTCGGTGTTTTCAAAATGTGGGGACGTTGACACGGCCAAGTTGTTGTTTGGGATGATTAAGAAGCCGGATTTGGTTTCTTACAATGCCATGATTTCTGGGTTTAGTTGTAACGGTGAGACTGAGAGTGGGGTGAAGCTTTTTAGAGAATTGCTTGTTTCTGGGGAGAGAGTGAGTTCTAGCACAATGGTTGGGTTGATTCCTGTGTCTTCTCCCTTTGGGCATTTGCATTTGGCTTGCTGTATTCATGGGTTTTGTGTGAAGTTAGGTATTATTTTGCATCCTTCGCTTTCAACTGCACTCACGACTATATACAGCAGGCTCAATGAAATAGATTTGGCACGGCGGTTATTTGATGAATCATCGGAGAAAACCGTGGCTGCTTGGAATGCTATGATTTCAGGTTATACACAGAATGGTTTAACGGAGACGGCTATCGCTCTTTTTCAGGAAATGATGGCGACTGAATTTATTCCGAATCCAGTTACCATCACGAGTATTCTTTCAGCTTGTGCTCAATTAGGAGCACTAAGTTTTGGTAAATGGGTTCATCAGTTGATTAGAAGCAAAAACCTTGAGCCAAACATTTATGTTTTGACTGCTCTGATTGACATGTATGCCAAGTGTGGGAATATTTTGGAGGCTTGGCAATTATTTGACTCAATGAGTGAAAAGAATACCGTCACTTGGAACACTATGATTTTTGGTTATGGGCTCCATGGATATGGGCATGAAGCACTTCAGCTTTTTAACGAGATGCTGGAATTGGGGTTTCAGCCATCAAGTGTTACTTTTCTTTCAATCTTATATGCTTGCAGTCATTCTGGCTTGGTAAGAGAAGGGGATGAAATATTCAATGCTATGGTTAATAAATACAGGATTGTGCCCTTAGCTGAGCACTATGCATGCATGGTGGACATTCTGGGACGAGCTGGACAGTTAGAGAAAGCCTTGGAATTTATAAGGAGAATGCCTGTTGAACCAGGACCTGCTGTGTGGGGTACATTGCTTGGTGCTTGCATGATTCATAAAGACACGAAAATAGCCCGTATGGCTTCAGAAAGGCTATTTGAACTGGATCCAGGGAGTGTAGGATACTATGTCTTACTTTCTAATATATACTCTGCAGAGAGAAACTTCCCAAAGGCTGCTTCAGTACGGGAAGTAGTTAAAAAAAGAAAACTATCAAAGACTCCAGGGTGCACTCTAATTGAGGTTAATGGGTCCCCACATGTCTTCGTATCTGGTGATCGTTCTCATTCTCAAACAGTGGCTATCTATGCAAAGCTGGAGAAGTTAACAAGCAAGATGAGGGAGATGGGGTATAAGTCAGAGACAGTTACTGCTTTGCATGATGTGGAAGAAGAAGAAAAGGAGCTCATGTTTAATGTTCATAGTGAGAAATTAGCCATTGCTTTTGGCCTTATTACCACTGAACCTGGAACTGAGATCAGGATCATCAAGAATCTTCGAGTTTGTTTAGATTGTCACACTGCAACTAAGTTTATTTCAAAGATCACAGAAAGAGTAATTGTAGTTAGGGATGCCAACAGATTCCACCATTTCAAAGATGGGTCTTGTTCTTGTGGCGATTATTGGTGAAGCTGAGCATTTTTTTTCTTAAGTTATATTTGACAGATGCATCATAATCCAACCTTTTGGTTTCATATTCTTTACCTTACAACAATATATGATCTGGAGTCTGGACCCTCTTGTGGCCGTCCAATTGAAAAGCAGAAAACATCAAGAATTGGTTGAATAGAGCTTTCTATAGTAAGTCAAACCAAATGGGATCCAAATTCTAGCATTCTTTAAATAAGATGCATGTTTGTCTATTGTCCTTCACTCACTTCAACATCACACAAAACAGTGAATTCAAATCAAGTAACCTTCTCGAATTACATTCTTTTGTCCAGCAGAAGGTGACGTTCTCTTTTGCCAATTTTTGTAACAGCTGTTCATTAACCTTTTCAAATTTAAATTCTTTCCACAAGTGAGAAAGTTACTTTGTATCTCATATATAATCATCAAGTTCTCTCAGTATGTTTGTTATTCTTTTCCTTTTTGTGGTGCTTTACGAAGTAGTAGATAGTAGTCATTCTAATTACTGTATTGCTATTTAAAGCGTTGACTGAATAAATGTGAAGTAATATTGAACTAATGTATGTGTTTGGCTCAAAGGAAAACAAAGGGGAAGGAAGGAGGAGTTGGGGGTATTTTTTTAATTTTAGAGATGACGGGGCTAAAATCCCACATTTCCCATTTTGTCTCCCCCTTTTAGTGTCAGAGGGAAAGTGATTTATAATTTTAATGTGTTGATTATATTAAGAAGTGAACTTTAAGTATAGTTCTCAAAATGAAATTGTGAGGGAGATTTATCTTCTCCTTTCCATTAATACTTACAAATGCACAACATTGCAATTATTTTCTCTCTCCTCCCCTGGCCAACGAAGGAAACTCTCCGCCCCTTCATCCAAACCAAGCAAGAGGGAAGCTCTACTTCCTTTCTCTGCTCGCCTTTGAATCAAACACCAAAGTATCACATGTAGCACTTTTGTTCCCAAATTTGTTTATTATCCCAAGATATTTTGCATTAGGTATCAAATATGAAAGTTCTTTTTTATCGGCAAATGTTAGTTGTTAATATGTTAGCTTTTGTTAATAGGAGAGCTTAAATCCATGCTATCACTCCCTCCCTTCCACTTTTACCACCTAGCCTATTATAACTTTCATTAAACATGAAAGTAACTGCTTTTGGATCACTGTTGGTAGAGAAAAGACCTGAATGCAATCCAGTCGTTTTCATCCAATTTTGCACTGTCTGTTTCATGGAGAATATGCTTCTTATAATAAGGAAGTGCTCGTACATTTCTCTCTCTCCTTTTCATGTTATTTACTTCTTGTAGCAAGAGTATGTTGATGCTCTTGCTTCCTGGTTCAAGACTATCAATGATTTAAATTAGCTAGCATATTGTCGTTCAGTAGGTCAATTTATGCATCATTTTGTATTAGACGTAATGTGCTAGATGCCCGTGATAGAACATTCTAAATATGCTAACTTGCAAGAATGTACAGGTAAACCTATAACTTTGATTTACTTTCCAATCTGCGGGCAATTTGAGCCAAAACAATCGCTAGCAAGCATCCAATACTTTGCATCATTTTGGTGTATTTTTATGGTTTTGTAGCTGCAGTTTGCAGTGCTTATAGCAGTCCAATACCAGCAGGGTGCTAGCTGGTATAAGGTGTTTAGCTTATGCAACAAACATCATCTATCTACTGCTTCTGGGGTGTTTGTTCATCTCTTTATATTTGGAGATTTCCTAATGTGGTTTGGTTTATGTAAAAGGGTTGAGATACCCCTTTTGTACCCCTCTTAATTTAATTTATTTTTTTCTGATAAAAAAAAGTTTCTACCTCCAAAACTAATACCAAAAGTATTTATAGTTTAAACGGCACCCTTAAACCATCTAGGCAAATATGCATACCACTGAATATTAGCACTGGTCGTATATGATTATAGTTATTTTATTAAGAGAAAAAAAAGACACGTTTTCCTGATTCACTGAGATCAAGACATTGTTTTCTGCAGTAAAAGTGTACAGAAAAGTTAGACCCTGAAATGCTGCATGACATGCAGGCTGGGCGATGCTTTTGTTTGTATAACACATTACATCCACCATAACATATTTGTTTTCAATCTGAACTATTTATATTTTCCCACTTGTTTATTTGATCGAAGGGATAAAGTTCATTTTTATTCACCAAAATTAAAACATCAACTTAGGATATTCTACTTTAGTCCCTAAACTTTGTAAATTGAAATGAATATGTATTATCAAACTGCCCAGAAGGCGACAGACAGTCGACAACAATTTTGGTCTTTCAGACATGACTTACAAAAAATCCTAACACGTCATTAATTTAGAACATGTCAAATTATATGTAAAGCATGATTAAAGTGTAATGAGCTTTTTTTGACCTTATGGGAGTCCATAACACCAAAGGTATAGCCAGAAGGTACAAATAGGAGAGGACAATTACTTCCTCCACCATATTACTGCAATTTCACTAGAAAAGACGAAAATGTCTTGGATAAAATGGAGGTATGTATAAAAATACATTTCGGATTCCCTTTTCTAGAATATAATAATTATTTTACTAAACAAATTTTTGTATTACGGATTTTTTTACTAAAATGTGATTTTGATTTTTGTTTACGATTTTTTATTTTTGGAATACAATTGTTTGGATCTATTTTTTTAGAATGTATTATTTTCAATTCCAGAATTTTATTTCTGGAATAAAGAACATTCGAAAATTTAAAATTATACAGGTTCAAAATTAAATTTAGGAAGAATTTGTCATAGAAAAAACACTCATAAAAACAAAGATAATGATCAACTCCATAAATTAAGTTTAAATTATATTTATCGCTTATATTTAAGATTTAAATATTTGATTGGACGTATAAGTGTAATATTTTAGTTTATAACTTTTTTAATCCTTTGACATGATACATATGTGATATTATTACTATGTGATATTATTACTGACATACTTTCATTATATTGATGACGTGATGGTATATAAATATTGATGGCAATGAACATTTTTAAGAGAAAAAAAATAAAAGTTAAACAATAAGATATGTTTAATTTTTTATGTAAATGTAAAAGAAAAGCAGTTAATAATTTATTAATATTTATATTACATTACATGTTTTACGTGTTTAGTATATTTGATTACATAGTTAATATTTTATCACTATTTATATTTTCAGTATAATAAATAAATGTATTGCTTTCTATATATCTAATATTTTTTTCTACTTCAAAATATGTTTTTTTTCATATTTTTACTTTTTTATTTTTCATCATCCATTTAAACAAAGGACGAAAGAAAATTATAGAAAACTAAAAATAAAAAGACAATAAATTTTATCAATACTAGCGGGAACACAGGCGCGAGCGCTTCTGTATTCGCATTTTTTATTTTTTCATTTATATATATATATATTTATGTTTAATATTAAAATTTGAATAAATAATATTATTATTTGCACATTTATTTTAACAATATAAATTTATAGTATATTATAAATAAAAAATGACATTATCATTATTATGTAAAATTATTATACTTTGGGTGAATTGGCTTAACCAATGTATTTCAGACTCAAATTTCACATTATTATTGAATTTATTGAAAGAATACCAAAATTGAATTTGCGCGCACTTGGGGGACTCTGTGGAAAGAATATCAAATAGCATTAGACAATAGTTTTTAAGATGTTTCTATATTCTTCCTCTCTCATAGTTTTCTTATATATAATTTGTTTTGCCTAAAAAAAAAAAAAGTAACCATGCATAAACCCACATTTCACCCCTCTCTCTCCACTATTCTCTAATAAAACGTATCAATCTCTTCACTCTCCTGCCCATTAAGTGAGAACAAATAAAATAAAATTTTAAAATTAAAAAACGTTTATTTAATAAAGAAGAATATTAGTTTTAAAACAGAAAAGTAACTAATTTCTCCACTCACCTGAGAACAAATAAAATAAAATTTTAAAATTAAAAAATGCTTATTTAATAAAGAAGAATATTAGTTTTAAAGAGAAAAGTAACCAATTTCTCCACTCACCTGTCCATGAGAACAAATAAAATAAAATTTTAAAATTAAAAAATGCTTATTTAATAAAGAAGAATATTAGTTTAAAATAGAAAAGTAACACATTTCTCCACTCTCCTACGAGTTAAGTGAGAACAAAAATAAATTAACGTACAAATCTCTCCACTTTCCTGTCAGTTAAGTAGTGAACAAATAAAATAAAATTAAAAAATTAAAAAACTGTTTTATTAACTTCTAAAATTATAAAATGTCCAAATAACCAGAATAAATTGATAAAACAAAATATTAAGTAAGGATAAAATAAAAAAACAATTTAGAGCAGTTAAAGTGGAAAATCCAAAATGTTCAAATAACCAAAATAAATTGATAAAACAAAATATTAAACAAAAATAAAAAAAAAATTAAAAACAGTTAAGAGGAAAATCCCCTTTATATAGGTATAGATTACAAGAATATAAAGATATAGCCCCTAAAAATATGTCGAAACTCACCCTAAGGAAACACAAAATAGAAAAATTTAAGTGCATTGAGCGGATACTAATGTGACATTAAAAATAAAACAAAAATAAAATAAAATAGGTTATAGAGGTACATAAAAACAACATTAAAATAATACTTTTATTAACTAATGAGAGAATAACGTTGACCTAACCGATATGATTATTTATTTAAAAAAAACAATAAAAGATCGAGTAGGATGAATCCACGTAAAATAACAAATTTTTAATATGATGAAATCCCTAACCTACATAGATATTAATTTAAAGTAAAAAAATGATAAAAAGTTGAATGACACACAAAGTTAATTTTTTTGACTAATTCTCCCTGCACCATTTTACTTCTGACCTGCACCTAATATAATCTCCGAAATTCCACATTTGTCCTCCATCATTTAAAATACATAATTAGGTTAGAATTTGGTTAAGACAGCTTATGTGGAGATTGAGGCAGCGACGAACGACGAGTGTTGGGCGAGCGGCGGTGGTGCACAGTGGACGAGCGGCGGTGGTGCACGGTGGATGAGCGGCGATGGTGCACGGTGGACGAGCGCTTCGTTCTTGGGTTTTGAGTGGCTGTAGTGGGTGATAGCATTGGACATTGAATTGGAGTGGTAAAGCGGCGGTGGACTTTGATCGGTTCAACAGTGATTCTAAAAGGCACAGTCGTCGTTGTCGAAGAAGAAGGTGAGTTTTTGCTTCGTATGTACTCGTCCGGATATCGTTGTTTGGTTTGTATTTTTGCGAGGATGCTTTCTGGATATCCATATCCGAAACTTTATTCGTAACACAATAACACATCCGGATATGAATATCGGTAATGCATCTGAATAAATTTATTTGTAGCGAGATAACACTGCCGGATATAAATATTCGTAAGTGTTCCGGATATTCAAATCCGCAAATATGAGTTGAAAACTTTTGTGCAAACCACCGACAATGTCGTCGGCGCCACCACCGAAAATGTACACCACAGCTTCACAACCCAGCCACTTCGCGCGCGCACTGCTTCAGTTTTTGTTTTCCGAATATCAAATAATTATGTGGAGGGAAAATGTGGAATTTCTAAAATTATGTTGGGTGCAGGTCATAAGTGATATGGGCAGGTCAATGAATTTTATTTAAGTGAGTTTTAGAATTGATCATGATCAATATATACAAAGACTTATTTAGTTGTCATTAGTATTAAATTTGGTTAGTTATGATGAATTAGAACCAGTAAAGTTATGGAATTAAAGATGCTGAGAAAGAGAAACGAAGTCCAGAGTTTCAATTTATCTACTGAAACAACCTTTTGTAATTACATAAGCCTACAAGAATGAATTGGCTATGTCAATTGTAGTTTAATTTTCTTTGAAAAAAAAGAGATCAATCACAGTTTAAAAGAAAATACAATGTTAAGTACTGTGGCCTTTTCATGTAATCTTGTAGTTTATCTTAAAATTATTATCTTCATAACTTGCACATTAATTAAAAACTGGACAATTATTCTGGTGCTATTTTAGCTATTGCAGCTGAAGTAAATTCTGTTTTGGTGGGAATGATGGTCAGCTCTTTAGTATACGGTGACTAGTATAATGTTGTTTTGTTGTGAATCACAGTTTCTTTTTCCTTTAGATTCTCCTGCTAGGATGATGATTTTGACATAACTAGTTAAGTAGAATGCAGTAGCTTCAAGGTTTAAAATCCTAAAAAATGACCTTAACTTTCCAATTTGCCTTTTGTTAATTGACATAGAGAACATTTTATGTGTGCAATACAATTATGTCGAGAAGTGCTAGTTGTGAAAATGCATGCGTGAGTTAATTGATAAGCTGAAAAGGATAGAGACCTGGTGCACTTTCTATTTGTTTGTTGTTATTACAGGTGACTTTATCTTGTGGTCAAAATTAAAATTGCTTTAACTATGTTATGGTGCTTATGAATTTGTAGTTGTTTAACTCTTTAGATACTTTGTTTGCAAAAGTATAGTCACTCAACCAGATTTTAGTTAATTAGGGTTACTTGAGAAACTTGTAGTCATAGATATCTTTGTTATCCATTGTAGACAGAGAATGACGTGGAAGGATTAGAAGTAAAATGTTTGATTAGCTCTCTGCATGTGACCTATCTTAACACATTCCTTTAGGTGAAGCCTACTAGACTTGAAATATGGATAAAATACAAACTTCTATCTTCTACAGAAGCTACACAGTAGTCAATCATGTGATTAGAAAAGTTGGGGGCAGTAATACAAACAATAGTAACTCTATAGGGTTATCCAATGATAAAAACATGGTTGAGGAACCAACCACCTCACTCAAAAAACAACAATGAAAGTGGTGGGAATAATGGTAGTGTGAAGACTCTATCACTCTCTATCCTGTTTCAAACAGTCTAACTGAATTCGTGACATTGAAAATTAACATATAATGCGAGAGAAAAATGTTCATAAGTCAAACAGTCTTGTGCCTTGTTTCTTCTATTTCTTATTTGTAGTGGGATTAAATTCATATTTAATTATTATTATTATGTAAACCAAATATTTTGTGTGTGTTGTGGCTCATGTATTTTTAATTTGAGTTAGGATGAAGGATGTTTAGAGTATAATCCATCTTTTAAAATAATTTAAAATGTTTTATAGTAAAATATTTTGTTTGAATAAAAAAACTAACAAAGGAAATTCTAAGAATTTATAAAAGTAATTTGAATATTTTGATATTAGGGAATTTTAAATTTTATATAAAAGGTATAAATTTGAAATTCTTTCCACTCTTTTTTTCTCTTAATTTTATATTCTCGTTTTGGTTGAACTTTGATTGAGATTGAGATGTCGTTAATTCAACTTAGATTAAGAGAGATAAATTTTCAACACATCCTTCACGTTGTGATCTACTAATTCGTACTTGAAACTTTTTATATTTATGAGTGGTGACAGCCCCACAATCTACATTATTTTAATTTTTTATTGTTGTATATTTGTGTGTTGAATATGACCCAATATTTTTCATTAATATAATATATTTATAAATTTAAATTTAGTTTATATATAGTTCATATTAATATAATTTTTCATAGTATATTATCTTATACGAAAGAGCGTTAGATCTATTAAAACGGAAATCTTATATGCAGTTCTAAAGATAGGAAAACAGTTGATCATACTCTGAACTACTTAAAGCAAATAAAATCCCTGTAATCATCCAAATTAAGGTGACTCAATAAGGGGTGTTTAGGTATTTACAGAACTTCACGTAAACATAAATCACTAAAAGATATATACACGCTTACAGTGTGATATGATCCGTTAAGAAGCAGCATAGGAGAGGGTTCCACTGCCACAATGTGTCTATTGGACCTTGCTTTGAATGTGATGTGCCATATTCGTATCCCTTAGTAGCATACAACCCAATCTTTTTTTGTTTCGGTTCAGTCAGTGGTACTAAATTGTCGGTGTATAATACCCACTCAACTTGCCTTTGTTTTTTTTTTTGTTTTTACCCAATGTCATGATCAAACATACCCACAAAATGTTTTTCTTCCATTCTACTAATAAGGGTGTGAGCAAATTGATTTTGGCTGGGGATATTTTTCCGTGCCGAAATCCAAGTCTGACTAATGTAGAATACAATACATATTATTCACAGTCTCTGCCCTGCGTCTCTACCACTAAATTTCAAAATTGGTTTTCTGTGATCTGAAGCTTGATTATATCAGTGAGAAGGAGGAATGGAATGTTCAATTCCGGAGGTAGCAGAATGCGATCTCTCCATTCCAATTCCAAGGGGTGGACCCATTTATGTTCCCAACATGGTCGGCCCCTCCACTAGGGTTTCTCACTTTCAGACTTCTCTTCTTTCTGAACTTCAGGTTAGCTCATTATCTCTCATCTCTCCCCTCCCTTTCATCTTTTTTTTCTTCTAATTTATGCATTTTCTTGCAGGATCTTGAGGCCGAGTTGTCTGAAGATTTCTCTCACCTTGATATCTCGTATGGATTGTTCCTCTTTACCACTACTATCTTTCTGGGGTCATCATTAATTTATGATGATTGTCTTTGCAGGGTGGATGACCTTAAAATATTCACGGAGGACCAGTTGATGGATATGGCTCTCAAAGAAGTATTTAAGGTATTATACACATGCACAGTCTCTACTGTTTTTTTTATTTCATTGGTGTAGTTCTTTAGGTTTCACTGTTTGGGTTTATTACTTTAGTAATGGAAGTGATATTACAGGGTAGGGAGAACGATGAAAATCATCCTCCTCTTCTGGACCAATCCAGTTCAAGGTCACTCTTTTTTCTTCTTTTTTTTGTTTCTTGTTTTTCTGTCGTTGCTGCTGCTGCTCTTGTTGCAAGGATGGCTAAGTTTGATTAGTGGGGAATAAAAATAGTACATTGAGAGAAAGTAGAAAATGTTTTAGATCTCAATTGGAAATTGTCATCTTTTGGGATGGGGAAAAGATCTAGCTAGTCACAAGGTGTGCCCAGTCTTATGTCATCTTGCACCTAATCTCATTGATGTTACACTAAGTTTACCCATCTTTTCTTGAAAAATCAATTATGATATGTGTCTAAGTTTGTCCATCATGTATGCATACTCGGTACATGGCCATTATGGGTGCGACTCAATGAAATCCTGACACTCCAGAGGAAAAAGTCTAGTATTATAAGACATACACTTTCCATTATGCAGCACTTTTTTTCCCGTGTTCTATTCTATTCTTTCTTCCTTCTATAAACTTCCTAGTTCACATTTTGGTATTTTTTATATAATTTGTAATGTGTTTTTTCCCATTAATTTCACGATAATCTTTCATTGTTATGCCCTTATTGCTCCCATAATGACTGTGATTATGTGTGTAAACTGACTTATTTATTATTCATCAGGGATTTCTTTCTTTATTTTTGTTTTTGAGTATTTGTATTTGTAATATAAATTTAGTTTGTATTACAATATTTAAAATAGTGACCTGCTTTACTGTAGCCTGCTATAGCAGTTTTAGAATTGGCCTGTCAATCAATACTGCTATCTAATATTGATAACTTAGCCTATTCTGTCTGCAATTTCCTGCAGATATGGTTGCAACTTTATGTATTTGTGATCTTTTATCAAGTGATGGAGATTAGGTAGTTTTGTTATATACTTGTATTGAATCTCTTAAAGTGCTATGCTGGAAATAATGACAAAGAGTGTGCATCCCATTCATTCCATTCTCTGTCTGAACTTCTCTCAGTTAAGATTTATTGTTGAATTTGGCTGCAGGTGTGGTGAAAAGAAATCAAAACGAAAGAGAAGTGGAACAAATAATTCTGGTCTTGATGTATGCTAATTCTCTAAAAACATTTGTTTCCCTATAACTATTTGATACTTATATTATATTGCTCTTGTCAGTTTAATGTCTGAGATAAGATAAATGTTTATTACATGTATTAGAAGTTGAGAAATAGTCATTCGAACTTGTGAATTTAAGTTTTTAACAGTTTATTTTGGTTTATGAAGAAAACTATATCATTCAGTTTCAATTGTTATTCTTTTGCCCCTACCAAAATGTCAAAAAACTTAAATTGCTCCTAAATAATTGAGATAAATAAAATGTGGTATTGTCCAACATTCTTTTCATAATGCCTGCTACACCAGAAATACATGGTGAAAACTAAGAAAATTATAGAGATTCCCCTTCACAAACCACCAAAACTCCAGAAATGATATATAGTCTCTGATACCATGTCAAAGATAAAGTGATATCATGACAAAACTGAAGAAAGGTTTTGGGTATGCTTCTCTGGTCTTTTTGTCATTAAATTAACAAATCCAGTTCTTTATTATTATTATTATTATTATTATTATTATTATTATTATATGTCAGTAAATCCAGTTCTTTATAAATAAATACAAGAGCGATCACAAGATATTTTGTCCTAAAGTTTAGCCTAGAGAATATTCTGTTAGTTACAGTCTATTCATGGTAAGAATGTAGGGGAACATTAGTGCTATAATATGCTATATACAAGTAATAAACACGTGACAATACTTATTACAACTTGGCCTAGTTGATGGTGTCACATGTCTGCTGAAAACAAAGTGTCCTAATTTAGGATAACTGGATAAGCATAAGTGTGTTCATGATTCATACACCATAACCATAACCATTTTCAATTTATATTTATGATGTCATAATTTTGATTATGTTTGCTGTTAGAATAGTTTAGTTAGATTATGCAAATTGTTTGAAACTATTTCATACACTAGGAGAGGAATGTGTCCCAGATCTCTGGGCTAGTTAGCCAAAAATTCCAAAATCATGTTTAGCGTCAAGTCTATTATACAGTCTTAACAAATCATGTATCTCTTCTTATGTATGATCAATTTTCAGAATGACTGTATTGAAAAAGTGGAGCAAGTGGTGAGAATTAAACAGAAGCAGGAAGAAGACAAAGCAGCAGTCAAACTTCATTCATTCAAGTTGGTATTGCTAATAGTTTGGTGATTATTCTATTTTGTATATAAGATCTGATTTTATGTATCCTGTCTTTGTTTAGTCCTGATTTCAAGATCAATGAAGCTGCACATAAATCAACTAAAACAGAAAGGATGAGGACCCTTAGGTCTACGAGTTCTTCTAGAAAGGTTACTTGAAATTCTTATATGATTATTGTTGCTAATGAGATTGTTTGTTCAATTTGAAACATTTTACTGATGAATCCAACTTTCAGATGAGTTAAAGCAGTTAGTTAAAGACGTATAAAGCATAAGAGTTCGTGAGAAATTATATTCAATTAAAACATGAAAGTCAATGAGAAATTATATCAGGAGTTACTATGGGTTCCTTCTATTGGGTGTTACACAAGTTGGTTTTGCCATGTCTGAATGGCTGCAAGTGCCAAGTTGATATTTATAAACATGTCCAAACAAGAATGAGTTTTATGCATTTCCCACATATTTTCTTATTTAAATTCCCCATTATATTTTAGATTAATGTTTGGCAGGTCAACACAGTCAAGGAACACATACCTGTGCAGTATCCTGAAGTTATTTTGTCTGTGGAGGTTTACCATAATGTTAGAAAGGGTACCAAGGTATTTCTCAAATTTATTGTATAAATTATGATACTTTATTGTATAAATTATGAGGTCATTGGACCTATAAATACATGACTCTCCTGATTAATTTAGGAAACATGGACAACTAATTCTAAGGAGACAAATTAAATCCCTGTGATTATGGGATTGTTTCTGAATTCATAAACCTAGAATTAATAGTTAGTACCGCTGTTATAAAGAATAAAATTACAGCAAGGATAAGATATAAAACTTCCTAAAATACACAATGAGCACCACAGTTCTGACAGTATTGAATACCGATGCTGATATCAATGAAAATGAAATTTTATATGTGATTTGCTGAAGGAATCATGAATGGCCATTATGAAATAGCTGTCTAACTAGTAGGATATCTGTTCTTTAATTTTTGAGTAGATCCAGGAGTTATTAGTTCTTGGAGGACAGATGTTAACTGCACTAAGGGACAAGATCTTTTGCTCAACAGACCAGGTGATGCACAAAGCTGGGCAGCATGATCCTTCTGGTTATTTTCTCATCGAAGTATGCATGACCACTTATTCTTATTTTCTTATGATGCTAGTATGTTAATTATTTCTTCTTTGAATCTGACAAGAAGCTATTTCTTTGTAGGATGTATTCTGCCCTGATATGAGGGATCCATCTGCTATTGATCTTGCAAGACCTATACTGGATTGGCTCCGAAACTCTAAGGAGGAGGCACAAAAAAAATGGGAATATATTATAACTGGGGAGCTGCAGAAGAAACAAAAGGCAATCATGGGTGAACAATCTGCATCACAGTTGCCTCACTTTAGATCCATTGAGATGCAGAAGTTACGTTTTTGTGACTTAAGCTTTCGACTTGGTGCCGGATATCTCTATTGTCATCAGGTACATTCTTTTTTCTGTCTTATATTAATAGGTATGGAAATGGGGATTTTTTAAAATGTCAAATAGCATGTTTCACCTTTGTCTCTTGATGCTAGATGTAGTCTGTTGATTTTATTGAGTAAAAAACATGTTTTTTAAATAAGTAGCCAAACAGACCATGCAAAAGATGGATTAAGGTGACACAAGGAAGACCATATATGCAAGTCCTTTTCTGGGGTTTAGGGTGGAAAAAGAATTTCTAAAACCACTACCTATTTTCTGAACTTATAAGTGGCTGCTATTGCTTTCAATATTGGTTAAATGACAAAGGGGCAGGTCGCCGTAAGTTTTACCTTTTAAAGGGAAACGTATTATATTCGTATGGGAGCTAATTGATTCAATTAAACATGGCCATAAATGCTGATATATAAATCAAAAGTGGAGATGGTTTATTAAGCTTTGTCAGGGAGGAAACGTGACCTTTTGTTGAGTCCCAATTAAGATACTTGAATAAATAAGTTGGAGAAAATACAGTGTATTCAACTTACACTGTTTTACCTTTTATTGATGTGTATATATATATGGTTACAAAAAGAGGCAAGGCACTTTACCTTAAACCCTAACAATTGAAAGAAAAAGATTGAATATATTTACAAATGTGATTACAATCTAAATTTATAGACTATTTACAACCTAATTAAGAAAAGAAATAATAGATAATTAAAGTTATACAAATCAAATCATCAAAAGATATCAAATCCGTCATAATAAATAGAAAACGGAATCTACACTAATTGTGGAATAATTATCTCCTAATTACGCAACACTCCCCTTAAGCTGGTGAATGTATATCTATCATTCCCAGCTTGCAAGTAAGATCTTTGAATTGTTTTGTGAGAAGTCTCTTAGTGAACTTATCTGCCAATTGGTTGTACTCGGTGGCTATAAGACCATTATCCAACTTCTCCTTAATGAAATGTCGGTCTATCTCTCCGTGCTTTGTTCAGTCATGTTGAACTGGATTGTGTGTAATACTGATGGCGAACTTATTATCACACATCAGTTTCATAGGAGCTTCATATTTTACTTTGAGGTCAATAGTTCACAAACCCCTCGAGCCATGACTCTAAATTCTTTTTTTGCACTTGATCTTGCAACTACATTTTGTTTCTTGCTCCTCCATTGATATGATTCCAAATAGAACTAACAATAGAATTGGGAATTTAGGGTTAGAGAATGAAATCAATTAAAAACAGTAACAATGAAACCTTGGAAAGAGGGAGGCGCCACAAACAAGGTTTAATAAGCCTAAGGATGATCGCCACAAGAATTGGTGAATTCTTGATTAGATCGCTAGATGCATGGAAGAACCCTAGCAGAGATATGTTCTCTCTATTAAATTGCCAAAACATTCATCCTCATTATGAATTCCAAAAGTGTATAAATACAAATTTAGTTATAGGTCTTGTCTCGTTTGTATGTAAATAAAATAAAAATACAATCCTTATATTTAAAGAAAGAATCATTTGTCTCAGTGGTTAAGTTGATACTTTCTAACTAGTTTTGGGTTCAAATTCTAACTCCAAGCAAAATAATAATATTATTTTATTCTAATACTCCAAGTATGTTGTGCATGTAATCATCTTAGTCTTTTTAAACTGTGGGCCATTCAACAATATTGTTTCCCAAAATATTTGTCCAAATTATTCTTCTTTAGTAATGATGTTGTGTAGGGTCTTTGTCATCCTCCATAAGAGTGAAATCCTACAAACAAGGATAAGGTGACAACTCAAGGACTTCGACTTCTTGAATACTCTCCCTCTGAAGTTTGAGAACTAGGAAAGAAGGATCAGTTTCATGAAAGGTGACATCCTTGAAAACATTAACTTTACAACTTTGAGGGTGATAACATTTGTACCCTTTTTGTTGGAGGCATAACCGATGGACACTTCAGAATACCCCCAAGTAACTCGAGTACAATCATCAATAAATGAAACAAACCATTTTGCACCTGAGATATTAGGAATAGGCAAGGTTGTCAAACTCGAGAGTCTACGTAGACTTGTGAGAGTCCAGTAGACTCGACTCGTAAACTTGTAAGAGTTTACTTTTACATGAAAAAAAATATTTACATCAAATTTTCCTAAACTAAAAAAAAAGCACTGCAAACAAAAAAAAAAAAATTGCATCTCATCTAAATAAAAAAATCCAATTTAGTGCAGCCCAGTAAAAAAACCCAATTTAGTGCAACCCAACAAAAGAAAAAACCCTAATTCCCTAAATCACACCATAGAGGAATGCAACCCTAATTCCAGCACCACCTATAATCTTATATGATGAAGGCACCACCGTTGACCTACCACCCGTGACCACCACAACTGCACGAACCGCCACCACCGCGCGACCTCCTCTACACAATTGCCACCACTACCGCACTTGTTCAAAGAAGACCGCACGACCTCCGCACTTCAGAGAAGATGTAACTCCACCAAAACGAACGTCTAACAAAACGAAACGCGAACCCACCATTTTGGGTTAAAACAAAAATCCAATTGAACTCGCCAACTCGGAGCAGACTCGCAAGTTTGAACGATTTCACCGAATTCATTCTGAGTCTACCGAGTTTACTAAAAAATCAAGTCTACTATCGAGTTAACTCGGTAAGGGTATGTGGACACGTAAACTCGGACTAGTCAACGAGTTGACTCGTGAGTTTGACAACCTTGGGAATAGGTGAAGGTCCCATACATCTGAATGAATAAGATCAAAAGGTTTAGAATTTCTATTATTCTTGGGAAGAAAGATTGTTCGATGGTGTTTAGCAAACTGACAAACATCACAACGAAAAGACTCAACAGACACTTTTGTAAATAAAATAGGAAATAAAGACTTTAGGGTACTAAATGGAGGATGACCAAGATTTAGCATGTGAGACAGATTAGGGGGTGGCACTGTAGCGTAGACGAATTTGAGGGTGCCACCCCCGTTTGGTTCTGTGAGAGGGTGAGGGTGAGATTGAGTGGAAACATGGGTGGTTTTCGGTTGCTCTCAAATATGAAGAGAAAGGAGAGTGGTTAGAGAGGAAAGTCGCGTAGGATGTAATGAAATACCATCGTGCCCTTATTTTCCTTCACTGATTTTGTTCTCACGCGTCTCATGCTTCTTCTTCCTTTGTTGTGGCTTCTCTTCTCTCTGTCTCTTCTCTCAGCACTCTTACTTCAAATTTAGGTTTTCATATTGACTTGGGCTTTTTTTTCACTATGGGCTTCAACTTTTCAAAAAAAAAATTACATTACTTTGTTTCTTCCAGTACCCCTTTATATTCTTATATCACCCTTATAATTTAAAAATAAATAAGATTTATATTATATATTTAACTACTTCTAAATGTCCATTTACTTTTTAAAATATATTAATTTTGTCAATAATAGTTTTATATATATATATATATATAACATAATTTAAATTAATAAAATGAAAACAATATAATTATATTTACATTTAAAATTATATTTAATTATTTCTTTGAATTTTACATTTTTTTCTTTTATTTATAAATGAAACTTTAAATTATTTTAATTAACTAAAATATGCACAAAATTAATAATTATTTATTCTTTTCTTATATACAAGGGTAAATTTGTAATCTTACAATTTATATTATTCAAAATAATTTAAAATACTCTTACAACCATCATATCACTCACGTATTTTAATAAACTTTTCTCACACATCCACTCTAACATATCCAAATCCAAACAACCTCAACTTTCTTCACACCACTCTCCCACAACCTCTAATCCAAACAAAGCCTTAGGGCTTGATTGAAGATTAGAAGTGAGTGCCTGCAGTCTGGCACACTCGTTATTTTCTTCATGCTATAAGTAGTATAACTCGCCCTTATGAAAAGATACCACTACACAGTTTAAATCTTAGGTAACCTTATGAATAGATAAGAGATTATTAAATAGTTTAGGAACATGAAACAATTTTTTAAAAGAAAGGAAGGTTGAAGGCGGATGTCATACTAAGGGAGTCCATGAGTGCTCAAAACCGACTGAGCTTTGCAAATCAGCGAAATCGATTCTAATGGTAGTGGTCCCGAACACAAAACTTGTTGGAAAATTTTCCTCGATGGCAGTCAACGATCGTCGTCAACGGTGGCGGTTGGCGGTCAACAGTGCAAAGTAGCGGTCAACGGAAAAAAGATTGCAGCAATGAAGGCTGCCCAAAAAAATGCAGAAGCGGAGTTTCTCATAATGGGGAACTTTGATACCAAGTTGAAAGAAAAAGATTGAAATTGAATGTCTTTACAAATGTGAATAGAGTCTAAATTTATAGACTATTTACAACTTAATTGAGGAAAGAAATAATAGGTAATTAAAATTATACAAATCAAATCACCAAAAGATATCAAATTTGTCCTAATAAATAGAAAATGAAATATGCACTAATTATGAAATAATTATCTCCTAATTATGCAAAGATGATAACCCTAAAGCTAGGCGCATACAAAAGAATAAATAATTAAATAACATTACATTTCAACAAAGATGATTTTCATACCAAATTGAGAGTATTATTTATATATATATGGTGTGTGTGTGTATATTTATAAAATTTGTATGATACACTTTGTAGTTTTTCTTTTAAGTTGCTTTAACTTAGAAGACATTTAATGTGGTTTGTTCTCTGCGTGAAACCTGCAGGGTAACTGCACCCATACCTTAGTGATACGAGATATGAGATTAATTCATCCCGATGACGTTTATAATCGAGCTCTATATCCTATAATCACGTTTCAACTGAAGTTACGTTTTCAGAAGTGTACTGTTTGCAAAATATTCAGAGCTACAAAAATCACTGTGGATGACAAATGGACACCACAAAACCCTTGTTATTTTTGTGATGAATGTTTTTCCCTACTTCACCAGGCAGAAGATGGTACTGCATTATATACTGACTTTGTAGAGTATGATTACAACCATGATTGATTGCTGTTAGGACAAACACCAACAGGCGATTAAAGTTACATACAAAAAGCTCTTTCAAAATTGCTTCTTTCATTCTGTATTGAATTTTGTATCTTTGAAAGTAAAATCTATAATGTGGTGTACAGGGTAGGAGAAAATTGCCAGATGCTTACTTGAAGATGCTTATGTACAAATGTTATTTACGATAATGTTTTTCGGATCAACAGAAAGTTGAACTAGAGAAAAAAGTGGGTATGCTACACAAAAATATAAAATACTCTTCAGTTTCTACCTCTAAAGCTAATGCTAATGTATTCAGTTTCTACACAAAAGTATTTATAGTTTAAACGGCACCCTTAAACCATCTAGGCAAATTTGCATACATTTGAATAATAGCACTGGTCGTATATGATTATAGTTATTTTATTAAGAGAAAAAAAAAACACGTTTTCCTTATTCACTGAGATCAAAACATTGTTTTCTGCAGTAAAAGTGTGCATAAAAGTTAGACCCTTAAATGCTGAATGACATGCAGGATGGGCGATGCTTTTGTTTGTATAACACATTACCTTCACCATAACATTTGTTTTCAATCTGAACTATTTATATTTTCCCACTTGTTTATTTGATTTAAGGGATAAAGTTCATTTTTATTCACTAAAATTAAAACATCAACTTAGGATATTCTACTTTAGTCCCTAAACTTTGTAAATTGAAATGAATATGTATTATCGTACTGTCGAGAAGGCGACAGTCAGTTGGCAATGTTCATGGTCTCTCGGCATGACTTACAAAGCATGATTAAAGTGTAGCAAGAGAATGTTGATGCTCTTGTTTCTTGGTTCAAAGACTATCAATGATTTAAATTAGCTAGCATATTGTCGTTCAGTAGGTCAATCTATGCAGTTTTTATGCATCATTTTGTATTATACGTAATGTGCTAGAGGCCCGTGACAGAACATTCTAAATATGCTAACTGCAAGAATGTATAGGTAAATTTATAACTTTGATTTACTTTACAATCCGCAGGCAACTTTAGCCAAAACAATCGCTAGCAAGCATCCAATACATTACACCAGTGAGAAAATTGCATTTGCACTAGCCAATTTTCTCTCCTTTTTTTTCATCCTTCTACATGTAAACTTTGTAGATTCACGCATCATAGAGCACAGCAAAGAATTTACATTCATCTTCAAAAGATGCCCACAAAAGGATAGTGTAGGAAAAACAGTCTTTCAACAGTTGATTCCACATAGCTTGGTATCAGGTCCCTTAGTTTTTAATACGAATGGGTCAATTCTTACCCAAAGCAAAGAAAAAATGGAAGCCAGTAGTACCGACCATATAACAACTATGGTCGGTGTGCGGTTTTGGCGACCCATCAAACCTTTAAGGAATGGATACAGATGGACAATCACCCAAAATGAAAAGAACAGTTTTCCAAATAGAGGTCCCCAAGATTGGTACCCATTGTTTATGGCATCTGAGATTCCAGCAACAACACCAACAATATTGATTATTAGGATAGTGGTTGGAGGAATCAGGAGAGTAGTCCACTTAAAGGTGTATAATTCTGAAAATTCTTCATCATCTGTTGCCTTTGATGTAACAGTGAAGTTAGTGTCAATTCCAGCCAAAACCTTCAGAAGACCTTGTATGACTGCAAAGAGGTGAGCTGACACACCACCAATGACCCAGAATTGCTCATTTCTCCACCATTCCTCAATGCTCACTCCACTCCATTTCAACTCAAGAAGGCCAGTTGCAATGATTGAAGAGAATAGAGCAACGAAATACAAACCCGCAAAAGTGCTTATCTGTATCATCAGCAACCAAAAATTATTTTTATAAGCAAATAAGCTTGGCATCCATTCTATAATTATGGATTTAAATCCTTTTCTACATACCAAAGTCATGAGAATTCATATTAAGGTAACATTAAGGAAATTTGGAATGTTATAATTTCAAAAGCATGTCGTGTCTAACTAATTTTTCAACATATGAGAATTAGAATGATGTTGTTACCGGTGGCATGATGAATTTATCAGTGAGTAAACAGACAGCAGGAAGAATACAGTAGGCAACTAGAGGTATGGAGGTGAAGGGGTAGACAGTTGTGTTTGCATAGGCAAATCGCTCAAGCCACTTCAAATTTCCTTCCTTAAAGCCATACCATAGAGGACAATGGCGACTGAAGAAGATTTCAATGGAGCCAAGTGCCCAACGAAGCACCTGGTTAAGCCTATCAGACAAGTTGATAGGAGCAGTACCCTTGAATGCAGGACGCTTTGGCATGCAATAAATGGACCTCCAACCACGGCAATGCATCTTAAAACCTGTTAGAATGTCCTCGGTGATAGACCCATAAATCCAACCCAGCTTCATAATGGGAAAGCAAAAATAGCATGGATGAGCTGATTTTCATAGTGTGAACAATATGTGGTAAGATATCAAGGAGTCTCTAGGCTTTTGGTGTTACCTCAATTCCCCATTCAGTTTTATCTTCATATCCACAGCTGATTACGTGAATGGCTTCTTTAAGCTGGCTAGCTGGACTTGAAGAAGGAGGCACACCACCCTCTTCCATCAAGGTTGAAGTCACAAAGATAGATGACTGGCCAAATTTCTTCTCAAAATTCATCTGGGACATCAACATCTGTTTATCATCGTCCGGTCCTATTTAGACATGGGATGGGACGTGGGTTAGAAAAGGTTAAAGAGAAATATATTTTAATTGAAGTTACTGTCAACATTAGTGATCAGAAATATTAGAACCTCTTAGGCTAGCAGCCTCTCCATCTGCACCATTCCCTTCATACTTAACCTTCTTGCGCTTTCCAAAACATGGGCAGCAGTCACAGCTTATCATTTTTGGACGTTTGGCATCCTTGGGAGGATTATAACCGTATAAAGCTTGCCTCCTAAATACACACCCAGTGCCAACATATGCAGGACCCTGAATTCCATCTAGACCCTTCATATTTATCTGCACAGAAACAGAAAGAAGTGGAAATGGTTAATACTAGCTTACACTACTTAACAAAAAAGTAAAAATGAAAAAAACCAAATGTTCAAGAAAAGACCAAGCCATGCATGATGTTATGTTTCTTGCAGGACTTACATCAAAGAAAACTGTGTTCCTATTGGCATAACGATCGTGCGTATCAATACCATCAAATCTTTGAGGAAACTGGACATAGCAGACCTTCTTCCCAGTTTGGGGGTCCATTAAGAAACACATGGCCTCTCGAGCAGCTTTGCTGTTATTGACATAATGATCACAATCCAAGTTCAGCATGAAAGGAGCATTTGTAAGCACAGCAGAGACCCGAATCTGTGAATTACAACATTAATTTTAAAAGTCAAGTGTTTGTGGCTCATAAAGGTGGATGAACATCATAAGAACAGAAAAAACTGCTAAAAAAGCTCTACCAAAGCATTCATAGCCCCCGCTTTCTTGTGGTGTTGGAATCCTGGCCTTTTCTCTCGGGAAACATAAACAAGACGAGGAAGCTCGTTTCCTTCAGTATCATGACCTCCACTGTGACCAAGAAAGACTTGAATCATACCAGGATGATCCTTAGTATTATTTCCTGGCCATGGTGTCCCATCCTGCATAATCCATCCTCCTTGTGGAACCTTCTGAGCTTTCGCTACAAGTGCATTGATCCTAACCTTAAACTCTTCATATTCTCTCTGTCAAACACCCAAATACCAGTGAATAAACTTTAAACTAACTTCTAAACCCATATTTTCAAGTACCAGATAGATATGATACAAACCTTCATAGCTCGACGCTCCTTAACAAAGGTGGGCTGCACCTTGTCCTTGAGGTAATCAATTTTCTCACAGAAGTACATCTCTGGTGCACGAGGTTCGATAGAAAATTTCTTGCAGAATGGTACCCACTTCCTAGCAAACTCTGCAGTTTCTGACAGGGCCTCAAAGGTACACATTGAAGCTCCGTCATCAGAAATGTAACATGATATCTTCTCAACCGGGTAATCCATGGCCAAGATTGAGAGAACAGTGTTTGCTGTAACCAATGGAGGTTCCTTCATGGGATCCACAGTACTAACAAAAACATCTACAGGAGCAAGCATGTTTGGTTCACCTTCACGCTCATACCTAATAAACAACTTTTTAGTCAGCAATGTAAGTTGGAGGTTTTGGATTTCAAGTTGACTTCAGAATGATACTAAAGCAAGAGTGAAGGAAGGTGCATTCTTTTACCTTAATGAAAGACGATCAAGGTAGGTCTCTCGATCAATGGGAAACCATTTGGGAAACTGATCAAGGATCCATGAAAAAGCAAACCAGATTTCACATATAATAGAAGTTAGCCACAGCCCCAGTGCATCAGGTACAGGATTCATCAGTCTATAACGGAGGAAGAAGGCAAGGATAACAAGCCGCGCCACGATCACCATCCTATATGGATTCACTTTGCTGGATGCTATTGGTATCTTCCTTGACAGTGGTTGCCTTGCTTCATCCAACCTGCACAGTTAATTTGTTCCCATCATTACTATTAATCAAAGTTAACCACATAAAATGCATCCCAGTTTCCTATTTATTGCACTGTAAACATACATGGCTGCATCTGGATCTTCATCAGGTTCAGGCCCCAAATTTCCTTGTTGCAACTTCCAGTCATCCATTCTATCCTCTTTGTTTTCATCCCATTTTCCATTTCCTGCTTCGGTAACAGCAGGCCACAAAATGTAAATAAAAATTTAATCGTGTTGAAGTATACTAAGAAAAACATTTCAGAGTTGTACTTAAACAAGTTCCAAAAGTGAAAGTCTCTATAGGTAGTAGCAGCCTGAAACTAACACCAGCATAATCCGTTTTCAAGTGTACCTAGAAAATTCTAAGAGAAGGCTATTAAATTCTTTCAATCACTCTCATCAATATATAAAAGCTAAGACTATAAGCTACATCTTACTAGGATCAGATGCCAGATATGGGTGCACACGATTATGCAGTGAAGGGTTCTCCCCATAATGAGATGATATTGGCAACTCTCCACTAACCTGCATGCATACAAAGTTAATATACGATTTTTTTTGGCAAATACATGCAAAATTATTCTAAGTCTATTGAACAAGGAAGTTTTGTTGAGTAAAATGAAGTAATGATTTGCAAATCTTACAGGCCGAGAACGACCACCGGCAATAACAGCTGGGAACTGAGAATTCTCATCATCTTCAGTACCTCTTCCATAGCTCATCTTCCCATGCAGCATGGCCTCAGCAGAGTGATTATGCTTGTTCATTTGGTCATCAATGTTGAATTCATGTTCGATATCATCCACGTCTTCCTCATCATCATCTCCCTCAACCCGCGCGCTCCCTTAATTAGCAAAATCAGAACACGATGAATTGACACTTCCCTCATTTTTTTTCCATTTCAATCAAACCAACTACACCAAATACTACTATTAGCTAATTACAAGTACTAGCAACTAAATCCATTGAAATTAACGTATGTGGCAAAGGCTTCGTTTGGATGAACATGTTTTTAGTGCTTATCATCTCCACTTAAAAAAAAAACTCAATATTTTTAATAGAGAATTTTCGAAAACTCTTTTTAGTAGCATTCAAGTTGATCCTAAGTGTTTATTAAACACTTACATTTCTATATTCTAGCTTAAAGATATGAAACCTCCTAAATTAGAATATTCAGTGTAGTTTTGCCGTTTCATGGATTCTAAAACTCTTATTTATACTTCGATTATTCTTCTCAGAGTCATATACCGGTCCAAATCAGAAGGCTTCATCATAATTTTCCTTTAGCAATTAATTTATAGATTACATTAATTTCAATATTTCTTCTAAAATTAATCACTCTAATAAAGTCTCGTTAATGGTCCACAAATTGACATTTATACAGTATTGAATACTTTTACTTGATATTTATTTTCATAAAAACTCATAAAAGAAGCTGAAGATCATGGGTTATTTTCATAAATTTTCTGTTATGGGTAGACTACTATTACTCCAGAGATATCTATACTCACATAGGAAATAGAAGAAAGAAATAATAAAAGGTATTTTTCATTTATTGTTCTAACTTTGCAGTAGAGAGTAATACATGTACTTTCATCTGTACTACTTTTTAGCCCAATAGAAGAAAAAAAAGTTCATAATAATTATAAATTCTAATTAAAAATGTAATCATTCATCCAACTGTGTTTTAGGGTGTTGTGTTGGTTAGATCCATGATTTTATGGGGTCCATGAGAAAGTACAAATTAGATGTAAAGAAGTTTTTTCAAACACCTTTAAGACGCTTGTATCTGGTTTTGCACTGTGGACAAACTTGTCTCCCTTCTCTTCGTTCATACTCATAGCAAGGTCGGCATGCCGGAAAACCACACTCATTGCATGCCACAAACATGTCTCCATCCACCGTGACTCCCACATCATCGCCACATATCTCGCACACTTGCCCATCCAAGTTCTTCAAAGGCTTGTGCTGCACCAAAATCACACAATGTTATAAACTGATCAATGAACTTTTTTTGTGAAAATGAGAACACCCTTTTGAATTTTATCCAAGTAGTTTTCATGCATGGTTAGTGATTACCTCTTCATGGCCATGAATGACAACGAGCTCGTTGCGATTGTGAGAACCAGCGACCAGTCCAGCACTGGCTTCCATGTTGGTAGTGGTGACTGAATGGACAACAATGTGACACAACACAACAATAGTGAGTGGTGAAGTTGAGAGGAAAAATTATGTTTTATGAAGGAAAACTGAGGCTTGCAGGTTTTGGTGTGTGCACCTAATATGTGCATGTTGTTGGTTGCAGGGTCTCCATTGCCTTGAAGTTAAGCTTCTTCCTTTTGTTTTTTTCAACCACCGTCGCCTTCATGCAATCATCAACAATCACTACACCTTGCTGAGATGTATGCCTTTCTTTCCTCATTATTTTTCAAGAACTTTCATATTATATTGCATAGGATGTTTTCTTCTTAATTACTTTATATTTCATTTGTAAGATGAGAAATCTTTTTATTATAATGAGAGATTGTAATTGTACTAAAAAGGCTTTTTTGTATAATTACGATATAAAAAAGAAAACTAAAAAAGTATCATAAAATTAAAAGTGTTCATGAATAGTATAATCCTTTTTGTATCTTTCATGCACTTTGTATTTCTGTTTATTGTTATCTTTCTTTTTCAGGAGTTATCTTATTATGACTTCACAATTTAATTTCAGTGCATAAATGAAAAGAGTGTCAAAGGAGGAAAAAAGACACTGATTTTTTTTTTCAATAATCCAAAATTTATTAAGTTTCAAAAAGAGTTATAACTAGTTCGACTTAATTAGAAATATCATGTTCATACAATAAAATTATAAAGTAAGAAAATTATACAGTAGTTTATATAAGTTTTCTTATCTTTATTATAATCAGTCATTTGTATTATTTTCTTATTTGTTTTTAAATTGATTTGTGTTTCTTTGTACCTGTTGTTCATACATAAATAGCGTAACAAATGGGCAAGAACAGACAGATGCGAAACTCTGGCGTTTTTATTTATGGCTTTAACTTTTTGAAGAATGTAAGAAACAAACCAATAAAAATTAGAGATAGCACAAAAGTAGCAATAAAATATTTAAGACTTGTGTTTTCTGTAGAGTATTGACCATTAAATTTAAAATCTTATTTGATATCATAAAAAACTTGTATTAAATTTACTTTATTTTAGGAATTTTTTGTATAGCGATACTTTATATTTTTAGGGACTAGAATAATGTTTTATCCATAAAAAAAAAACACTTACGAGAAAAGAATTAAAAACTATTCTTATATAAGCAATCATTAATCTCCAAGAATTTGAAACTTCCATGAAAATGAATGAAAAGCTAATTTGATTTTAAATAACGTGAAAATATGACCTTGTGTTAGTTACTCTATTGCTTAAAATGTTGTTTTAAAATAGTTTTTATTCTCTCATGGTTGTTAGCCAACGGAACCACATGTTTATCTGAATTTTAAAAACAAGGGTCTTGTTAATTACTATGTTCAAGATAATGGTTAAAAAGTTAATAAAAAATTGTCGAATATCATGTTAACATAATACATACCTAAAATCTAAGGCGATCCAATAGCAATATGATAAGATAAAATAGTAATGCAATCTCAACCACACAATGTCACATAATGGGGTTTTTTTTATATATATACAAAAAGACTTGCACTTTTTTTATATTAAACGAATTATATAAGGTAAATTTGTTATTTTTTATAATCGTTATTTAAAAAATTATATTGACAATTATTTAACAGTATAAAATTGGTTTACACTTACTGTGAATAATAGTGAAAACACTATTTGTAATTTCAAAGAAGACCAATCCCTTTACGTGTACGTTATTACATTAGCCTTTTTTTTACACAAATGCAGTAGTAGTTAAACTTGTTACGTTTTTGGTTGTTTGATAATAATGGCAAAGAACTCTGCACTTATCTATTGGCCTTCTCTTCTGCATAAGAAACTCCTGAAGATTAGGCATATAATTGACCAGAAAAGGGGCAATCAACATCTTAACAACAAAACACGTCACAGCAGAAAAAAAAGGATGTTACTTCACTTCCCTTAAATACAATTTCTATTACTTTGCTTAATTACTTAACTTAATTAACATTTTTAGTCACTACTTTAGACTTTTTAGGATTTTTTTATCTTTCAATTTTTGGGGTAAATTAAGTCTCTGTCAAAATTAATTAAAGTTAATCCCCAGATAGATTTCTTCTATGTAAAACTTATCAACCAAAATATCAAATTGCACTAAACATATCCCAATTTTTTTCACTTTAAACCGTAATTTTATTGCATAAAATATTCAAAAAAAATTAATTTTCTTAGTATTAAACTTTTAATCTCAAATAATCCTAATCCACCTTAAATAAATAGATAAAATAGCAATTTAAAATTATAAAATAGAAGAACATCTGCAAATACTAGTTTTATTTAATTTCTAAAATAAATGCAAATAGCTCAAGTGTTTGGATTTATCACGTCCAACAGAAAAAAAAATGTCAAAGTACCACGTCAATTGCATTTCTAGAATATGATTTAAACACATTGTAAAAGAAGCTTGAAGGTTTAAGATTGCAGGTAAATAAATTAGAAGGATCAAGAATGTAAAGATAAATTTCATATATCATTTATAAATAAAATAAATTTCATTTTTATTAGTTGTTTAATGATATGTATAAACTTAAAATATATTTAAATTATTAAAAAATAAAATAAGGCACAGGATAACGTGTTGCTTTCAGGACCAGTGGACTACGTTGTACTTATGCGAGGAAAAAGATGTGGAACATTTTAGTTTTCTTGGGACGTAAGCACTTCAGAACTAAGCTACCTTCAAATCGTTAGGTCCGTAAGTTGCAGCCTCTACATCTTTAGTTAAAATAACAAGCGTTTGAGCTGAACCTACACATAAGCAGGATCCAAAAAGAGGTACTTAGCGTTCTCTTAACCATATTAGGCAGGAACAAACCCCAAAATTGACGGGTTCCCTTCCAAATCAATCGTTTGTTAGGACCATGTGCTTCTTGTCTTCATCAAGGTATGGACCCTTCGACCTGTCACCAACTTTACATGCATTGGATTGGAACACAAGTATGTAAATATTACTGTCAAACTCAAATTAAATGACCATATATTACCCACATGCCATTGTCCTTTTATGATTAGTCTTGTGAATAGCGGTTAGTGGTATACTGGTCTCTCTTCAGCAACTTGTGTTCGAAAAGCCAAGGCTGCCTCTATAATTAAAATTCTCGAGAATTTATATGCTATTATTGCACATGAATCATAAATCATATAACTCTGAACAATCCGTGTTACTCAATTCATTCTACAATTAGAAACTAGCTTGGAAGTTTTCGGTTACGCTTGGACACTGGCGGATACTTCATCTTTAGCTGTCTTGTCTTTTTTCTTTGGTGGCTCTTGAGTTTTCTGCGCAGCAGCTTTGTTTGGAACCAAAATTATGAAGATGTTTCTGTCACGAAAGTTTTTTACCTCCTCTAGTCCAACCTGCACATAAGTGTGGTTTGGATATAAAATTCAAACAGGTAATAAGATATCTCTCCAATGACCATAAAATTGGATATCCGGACAGAAGACTATGAAATGAATTCAATTCACTATGAGTAAATCCCAAGCACAAACGAAATCAATAAAATACCAGTATAACATATCAGGATCTGCTTTTCTTGTAAACAGTATCATTTTGTATGGAAATAGTCAGGTTTTTAATACCAAAGAATATGATAACGCACGGCAAAGTGACATGACATACCTCGCCAACATCATTCTGAAAACGTGTAATAAGCTCAATAGCCATATTCCTGAATTCATTCTCACGACCCTTTAGGTTTACTATGACCTTAACCTGCAGGATGGATCCAGGTGATCTCAATACATTAGTATATGTGTGGGAGCACCATGCTTAATATGACATGACAATATAATTCATGCAACCTTGTCACCATCTTTCAAAAATTTCTGTGCAGCTCTCAAACGCACTGAATAATCATGCTCATCTATGTTGTATCTGTTAAAATAGAGTACAAAGAATTAGTAGCAGAAAGGCATAATTACAAGATTGTTCTAGTAAAAATAACTGAGCATAACTAAAACTCAAACTAAACCACAGCTCATAATAGCTGTAACTGCTCTCTAATTATGGGAGAAAAACGTAAATTACAGCATAAGTTTTATGCATTTAATTGATACTGCAACAGCCGTTTCATATATCTTTACAGTGTGATGCATCACATAGAACTTACGGTAAACTAACTCCTTTTAGCGCATCTTGGCCTAATTCATACCATGTTCACTAGCAAGAAACAATATATTAATAATAAAATGCCCAACATACGCATTTTTTTCTATATTACTCATCTAATTTCCTAAAATAGTAGACAACATGATTAAGAGCAGAATGAATTGTGTCTACAACAAGAAAAGTTAGTAGGAGAAAACGTGAATTACGGATACCTAAGTTTTAAGTTGTGGTGTTAATGACAAAATGGGAATAATTATATACAAGTATTGAGAAATTATGTTGTGAACATACAGAGGTTACGAGATAGGATCTTAGTTCTAAAATTTGTAAAGGCTAAACATGTTTTTATTTCTTATAAAATGAACCAATTTTGGTCTTGATTCTTATAAAATGAACCAATTTTGGATTTAGTCCCTAAAATATTTTTCCTTTGGTTTTCATCCCTCCAAATTTTGAAATCATTATTTTCAACCCCTATCATTCATCTTAGAACAAAATAAATAGCATTCATTTTAGGGACCAAAATAATTTTTGGGAGTCAAGTGTTGACATGACACCACATACACACTATTGGATGCCACCCAGTTTCCCATTGAACATGTAAGTGGTTAACTAATGTCGTATGGCAATAGGGATCAAAACTATTAATTTTAGATTCTAAACTGCTTAAGTCCGAGGGAAAACTTTTACGGGAAACAAAAATTAAAAAAGTGCTCATTTTACAAGGACCAAAAATATTTAACCCAATTTGTAAAGGAAAGGGGGGGCTATAAATGTGATCAATGTTTATGTAACCACAAGAAGGGTGCCACAAGATAAGATTTTGGGAAGATTTTGAAGCTTTAGAAGTAATATTACCACTAGGAGAACAAAAAATTAGAGGGGATCTAAATGGCTGTGTAGAGAGCACATCTAGAAGTCTAGAAGATACATGGAGTTAAAATGGGGGTTATGATCTAGTAGAAACAAATAAAGAAACTCTTATTATTTTTCATAAGGAAATCAGAGAGAAAACTTTACATGGACTACAAAGTCACACCTAGTGAGAGCTTGAGTAGTCAACATTTGAATCTCTGATTACGGACATAAGAGATGAGAAGAGAGTATGAAGGAAAAGCCAAGATAGGATCAAGTGGTGACAATTGAATTGAAAGAAGAAGAAAAAACTAAGTGAAGAGTTATAGAAGAAGTGAGTTAGGAGCCACATGGAAGAATAGATGATATGTAGGACTGCACCAAAGGTCAACTTTGAACCCTTACCCCTTTACCTTACTCTTGAATGTGTTTGTTGAACATATTGAAACATTTGATGCCATGATGCGTGCTTTATACCGATGGCATAGTTCTAGTTGGAGAATCAAGAGAGGAAATAAATAAAGTTAAAGATGCAATGAGGAGCTTTGAAACCTCATTGATTTTGCTGACACGATAACCATAGAACAGAAGTAAAACTAGGAGACATAGTACACCACAAGTCATGTTATTTAAGTATCTAGTTTCCATCACACGGAATAACAGAGAAATGGAGGGGGATATATACAATAGAATTCAAGTCCGATGGAGAAAATGGAGGAGTGCTTTGGGTATCATTTGTGACAAAAAGGTACCAACCAAGCTTAAAGGAAGATTTTATTACACAACTCAGTGTTGTATTGTATGGAACTGAATGTTGGGTGGTAAAAAGCAAAGAGAATAAATTCGATGTAGCAAAAAAGAGTGGACACAGAAAACAAGATAAAATTAGGAATCTATTAGAGAAAAAGTAAGAATAGCTTCTATTGTAGAAGAAATGGTAGAAATTCACCTTAGGGGATTTGGACATGTGTAAAAGACATGTAAAATCCCCAATAAGGTGAGTAGATTGGATGAAAGGTAGCCTGATCAACAGAGACAGAGGAAAACTGAGAATATATGTGAAACCATATGATATCATTTGGTCCATGTAGTCAAATTCACCTAGCGGGAAAAGGTTAGGTTGTTGTCGTTCCTCTAGTTTCCTGAAAGTAACAGAAATAATTAACTTGTGTAAATGTGTCTAATGCCTTTCCCGAGAACACATAGTTAACCAAAGCCAAAATAGATTGCTTGAAATAACAGAATATACTTCTTCAAATTTCTACCCCTTATTAAAAATATTAATAAAAGTAGTATTCGATCCATAATTAAGAAATCTGAAGAGCAAGAGTCCAGAATTAGCTTAGGACATTACCCCATTTTGAGCTCCTTCAAATCCATCCGACTAGCTACATTTAAAAGACCATTTGGTTAGTAATTATAGTTTTTCTGAGTTTTTGTAAATGATTTAGAAGAAAATATCAACGCTTACCAGCACTTTTCTTCTGCTGTCCTCTTTTCTTCTTTTGTTGTTCATATCGATATTTGCTGTTCAGAAGAAAATATAAGGATCAATTACATGGTCCAACAATTCTTAAACCATAAGTATACAAGTGCTTAATCATGTCAAACAGATGTAGATCTAGGCACGTCCTTTCATGCAGATTCATCTGATTTAGTCAAACGCACATCAAATGCTAAAGTCTTTCTTGAAACAACTACACCGGTGTCAATTAATATCCCCATTGATCCACTGTTACTTATTGCTCTACCATGTCTTCACAACATCCCACCCCTAAAATACATAGAAGCACAGCATCCATTTACAGACAACTGAATGCAAACAATACTCCCACCTTCACCACCACTGTTTCCTAACTAGTAAAAATTGAACACAAGGCCAGAATCAAGAGAAAATGGAAACCAAATTTTATTGTCATCTATCAACCCAATTCAAACTACTTAATATTAAAGTATTGTTAAAAAAGTATACACACATAGATCATTTACTGCTAAATTGATTGAAAAATGCATAAATATTTTGATACCGACATCAACCATCAGCATTTTGATACTAGAAATGCAGAGTTTTTTCTCTCGTGATATACAAAGATCATACCTGTAATTCATTATTCTAACAACAGGAGGATCTGCCTCTGGAGATAGTATTACCTGACCAAAAAACGAGAGTAAATAAGCTTACACATTGATACACAAACTTCCCACTAAATTGACAGTGAACTGTCATGAATCAATTAGGTTTTCAACGCCATATTAAAACAGACTTCATTCACGTTTATTTTGATATCTGTCCAAAGCTATGTTTGGATATATTTCTCTGTAATCATTCATGGGGAAGATATTTTAGAATAAGAAGATGAGAGAAGAAAGGACATATTATTGATCCTGTGATTGCGTGTCCATGCAGAGTATATGACCCAAAATATATAGGGTCACCAAGTACAACTGCAACAGAGCTTATAACAGAAGAAACTACTTAAGCAGTATTTAACAGATTAACTGCCAAAAGACTATAACTGACTAGCACGTATATTAATACTAACAAGATAATAAAAAGGTAAAATGAATTGAGATTCTACTATAAGTTAAAACCAACTTATCACCTGTTGTGGAAATTAGATAAGAGAACTTCTATAAAAGTTACAGTACTTAGTTTATCTTAATTTATGGGAGAAACTCAATTCTTTTTGCCTTCTTATTTTCCTATGAGTGATCATAGAAAAGTTTATTCAAACATGAACTGGGTGAAACTATAGAAAGCACTTTCGCTTTCTATTTACTGTCTTTTCCATCATCTACCGACACGAGATATAGTAAAAATAAGTTATATTAATTAAACCGAAATTATATGGTAAAACATAAACAACTAAGGATTATACTTTCCGAACTCAGACAATAACACAAGGAGGGGGAAATGTAAACGAGAAAACCACGACATTGTAGCCAACAAATAGTGGAGAACTTAACACAGAAGCAGAAATCTCAGGGACCAGACATCATACCAAATCAAGTTCGACATCTTCAGCCATTTTAATGGCGTCATCAATTGACAATACTCCAACCTACAAAAACACAACAGCTTCAGCAACCTCTGCTAGCTTCAGACCGAATTAGAAAGATTCATAACTCAAAGAATAGAATCCTCGAGTCAATTGAACAAATAAAACTTCTAAACGTAGTAGCTTAGTTTAGACGTGCTTCTTTAGCGAACAGAATTAAAAGCATTGAAATACAGGAGAAGGAAAAAAAGAACAAACCATATTCTGGTTCTGATCAATAAGCCTGACGGTACCTGACCTATTTCAAATCCAAAGCATTCTTAATGACGAAATTCCAGAGGAAGCATAAGAGAGAAAGGAATTGACGAGGAGGGAGTAGAGAACCTGAGAGTGGAGAGGTCGAGAGCTTCGTCGTCGTCGGGTTCGGTCTGGCGTCTCCGGGAGTCGCCGGAGCCGAAGGAGCGGGAGCCACCGCCGTAGCGGGCGGATACGTAGAAGAGGGAGGTGGAGAGAGAAGGGTCGTATTTGAGGGAATTGGGAGAAGAGAGGGAAAGACCGAAGAGTTTGGAATGAGAAGAATTTAAGAGAGGAGAAGGTGTGGTGTGGTGGTGAAAGAGTTTGAAGGGGACGGTGGTGATGCCAGCCATGGCACGCGGACCCTTCCTTATTCACGCTTCAACGCTGCTGCATATCTCTTATCCTTAACTCTCACACACCTTTTACTTCCACTCCCTCCTTTCAAACTCCACCAATGCAATATAAATCCTACAAAATCACTTCTACAAACGCTACTATACAAATATGCGTTTAAGTCTTAGAAAAATCACTTCTACAAAATCTACTATTACAAATAAAATAATGCTTACACGTTGACCATTTTGACCCAATAAACACCACAAAATATTCACCTCATACATTATGAATTCATAGACTGTTTTCTGACTTCTATATTAATCCCACTTATCCATTTTTATACAAGTTTACACCTCAATTTAATTTTTCATTACCAAAATAATTTTTCATACAAATAGAAAAAAAATTACTAGATATAATGTAACTAAAGAAAACATTAAATATATCTTATTTTGAATAATTTAAATTGCTTAAAAAAAACACGACTATTATGCCAGATACTTTTTAATAAAAAAAACAACTTTATTTCTTATCATATTTCTATAGTATGTAATAGGGAAAAATTGATTTGTAATCCATTGTAAAAAATGTTTATTTTAACAATCGTTTATTCGAATAATCAATTTTTATTATAATTGATTGTGATTTAGAATTAGGTTTTTTAAGTAATTTACTGAAATTATTTATGTTTTTCTAAACAAATTGAGACTTGCTTAAACTATTTAAGCATTTAAAATTCGAAGATTGTGTATTGAAAAACTATTAAAAAAATCATCATAAACTAGTTACAAAAAATCAGCTTTGTTTTTTCAAAAAAATATTGTAAGTTTGAAAATATTTTCAAACACTTGTAAAAAATTCTGATAGAAACATGTAAAATCAATCATTTAAGCTATTCCAATAATCATCTTCCATGTATTATCCATTAATTTGAAGAAAACATCTTATATAATAACGCGTTTATTATTTTAATATAGAAATTATTTTTAGAAATGTATTGTTTGATGTGAAAATTGTAAATCCCTGATTTTAATTTTTAGTTTTGACGCTTCTTTGCACCTAAATAATATTCAATTCTTCCTGAGAAAATAGGCAACATGTTCCTTTGGGGAATTGATCAAGAAGAGAATCGCAAACTCTTTCTGAATCAAAAGGTTTATTGATGAACGAAACTGTAAAAAATTACATCAATATCAGGTCCAACTGAAAGTACAAAACAAACTTTTATTCACTCTTGATGAAACTTCACATCACTAAGCTTACATTTTTAGACCAAAACAATAACAGAATTCACAGAGTACACAGTAACAGGGATCCTAAGTCTTGATTCACACTGCAACAGAAGTTGAAGTTAGTGACACATCGAGAATCTCAGTCAACTTCTTCAATCTTAGGTCCAGCACCAGAACCAGCACCAGATCCAGCACCAGGCATGTCATCAGCCATAGGAACATCTCCAGCAGCACCACCCTGATACATCTTAGCAATGATGGGGTTGCATATCCCTTCCAACTCCTTCTGCTTGTCCTCAAATTCATCCACTTCCGCCATCTGGTTCCCCTCCAGCCACTGTATTGCATCCTCCACAGCCTTCTCAATCTTCTGCTTATTATCCGCCTCCAACTTCCCCCCGATCTTCTCGTCCTTTATCGTGTTCCTCATGTTGTACGCATAATTCTCAAGGGAGTTTTTCGCATCCACCTTCTTCTTCACCTCTTCATCCTCTGCCTTATACTTCTCAGCATCCTTCACCATCTTCTCTATCTCCTCCTTGCTCAACCTACCCTTGTCGTTGGTGATAGTAATCTTATTCTTCACACCCGCGGTTTTATCCTCCGCAGAGACATTCAAAATCCCATTAGCGTCAATGTCGAAGCAGACATTAACCTGAGGAACTCCTCTTGGTGCAGGAGGGATCCCAGTGAGCTCAAATTTCCCCAGAAGATTGTTGTCCTTTGTTCGAGCACGTTCTCCTTCGAACACTTGGATCAAAACCCCGGGTTGGTTGTCGGAATAAGTCGAGAAAATCTGCTCCTTCTTGGTGGGAATCGTTGTGTTCCTCGGAATCAACACTGTCATTACACCACCAGCAGTTTCAAGCCCAAGACTAAGTGGAGTCACATCCAACAGCAACAAATCCTGAACCTTCTCGTCCCCTTCACCGCTCAAAATCGCAGCCTGAACAGCTGCACCATACGCGACAGCTTCATCGGGGTTAATACTTTTGCAAAGCTCTTTCCCGTTGAAGAAATCCTGTAATAGTTGCTGAACCTTCGGGATCCTAGTGGACCCTCCAACAAGAACAACTTCATGAACGTGACTCTTGTCTATCTTTGCATCACGCAGACACTTCTCCACCGGCTCCATGCACTTCCTGAACAAGTCCATGTTCATCTCCTCGAATCTGGCTCTCGTAATAGTTGCATAGAAATCAATCCCTTCGTATAAAGAATCGATTTCAATAGTTGTCTGCGCGGTGGAAGACAGCGTCCTCTTGGCTCTCTCACACGCTGTCCTCAACCTCCTCAACGCTCTAGCATTCCCACTAATATCCTTTTTATGCTTCCTTCTGAACTCTGAAACAAAGTGATTCACCAACCTGTTATCAAAATCTTCACCTCCAAGATGAGTATCACCAGCAGTAGCCTTCACTTCGAAAATCCCCTCCTCGATTGTCAATATGGAAACATCAAAAGTTCCACCGCCCAAGTCGAAAATAAGCACGTTCTGTTCACCTTTTCTTGAAGCCTTCTTGTCCAACCCGTACGCAATAGCAGCAGCAGTGGGTTCGTTGATGATCCTCAACACATTCAACCCCGAAATCGCCCCTGCGTCCTTCGTGGCTTGCCTCTGCGAGTCGTTGAAATAAGCAGGGACAGTGATAACAGCGTTCTTCGCGGCATGACCAAGAAACGCCTCTGCGACTTCCCTCATCTTGATCAACACCATGGAAGATATCTCTTCAGCAGAAAACTTTTTCTCCTCACCCTTGTAGGAGACCACGATCATGGGCTTGTCGCCCGGGCCCGCCACCACCTTAAACGGCCACAGCTTCATGTCGTTTTGAACCGGCGAGTCGGAGAATCTGCGCCCGATTAGACGCTTGGCGTCGAAGACGGTGTTCTGCGGATTCATAGCGACTTGGTTCTTGGCAGCGTCTCCGATGAGCCTCTCGGTGTCGGTGAAAGCCACATAAGAGGGCGTGGTTCGGTTGCCTTGGTCGTTGGGGATGATCTCAACGCGGTCGTTTTGCCACACGCCCACGCAGCTGTAGGTGGTGCCGAGGTCAATGCCTATGGCTTTGCCTTCCTTTGCCGCCATTGATGACAGAATTTCTAACAGAAATGAAAATTGGAGATATTTGTTGTGTGTAGAGCAGTTTGTATTGTGCACAAATTATGAGTGAGGAGAGAGAGTAGCCACAGCGGTTTATATAGTAGCAGTTACAAAGCAGAGAGTGAGTTCCAGAATTTACTGGTTAATTTGGAGGGAGAATGTTTGAGAGCGTCGTAGACTCTTCTCGATTCTTTCGTTAACATTCCAGAAGGGAAAAGAATGATGAATCCAAAATTATTATTTTCTTTAGCCACTTAATTCATATTCTTTTACAATTAATTTTTATAATAATTGAAAAAAATATTATTAAGTTTTGATATGTTCACATTCCAATAATGAATTACTTAATGTTATAATTATTTAAAATAGAAGATTTTTTATCCAAATGTAAGTTTATGTAACTGCTTTAATTACTCTGAAAGTACATTTTAATTTTATTATTTAGTCCAGTTAGGAGGGGAGAATTGAATAAATTTTATTAATTTAATGCAATATTATCTTTTAATTATTTCAAATAGATAAAATTTCAAAAAAGTAACAAAATAAATAAGTTATATTATTAATCAAGAAGACACAACTTTAATTAATTTGATGTTTAAATATACAGAAAAAAATATTTTAATTATTAGAAGAGAGTATAAAAAAATCCTTGGAATTAAAGAGTTGGAGGGGCGGTGGTTGGTAAAACAGGTGTTGAAAGGAGGAGGATTGTAAAATGAAAAGCAATGACTAGAATGCAGAAGAAGGACAACTATTCATCGTCTCATCTCAATAACATCATCTTCAAGTTTTGGATTTTCCTCTTCCATAAGCTCATGTGCTCAGACCTTCAAATATTCTAATGCTTTAAATAACTCATAATTTTAAAACTATTAAACATATACGTAATATTTTTAACTAATATCCAAAGCTGCAAACTTATATGCAAATCACTCACCATTTAATATTCATCCGCAATATCCAATTTCACTTTCTTTTTATTTTTCTTTTTCTTTCTCTATCTCAATATAATCTCATATCACTAAGTACAATCTCTCATATTATTTAAAAGTCAAGTCAAAATTAGTTTATATTCTTTTTAATCTATCAAAACATCTTTTAAGAAATTGATGTTTTTCAATAATAAAATTATGAGAGAGTTTTGAGTTCTAAAGTAGATAGTATCTTAAATATAATGTTTTTTTACTATTATGTTTTTTTTTCTTTTTACCAAAATGGAATTACTTTTAAAAAAATACAAAATTTTGGTAAGTTGTGTCAATTTGACATGACTTCATATGTATAAGTCATGTCAACTTTGCCCAACTTTGTCCAACTTTGCCACTTCAACCTGAAGTCGTGTGAAGTTGACATGATTCCTGCCACATCAACCTAAAGTTGTGTCAAGTTGGCACGATTTTGTCCACGTCATAATTTATTTGTTTTACTTTTTAAAAAAAATATTGTTTTTAAATATATATACTATTAATTATTTAACTATAATTAAAATTGAATAGTAAGTTAGGTAATACTTTAAATTAATTTGATAAATAAATTTTTAAGGATGAATATTTGTTGTTGGTTAATTTAGGTTGTTAGTTGAAAAAAATAAATTAAGGCATAAATATATACAAGCTCATGGAACAGCAACCACAACCGCCTTTAAGGTTTCCTTCTTATGGTCATGGTTTTGATGTTGATCAATCCATTCATTCGGGTCTTCCACACCATCCACATCCACACACATGGATCATTTTCGCCACCTCTCACTTCATTCTCCACACCATTAGATTTCTTACACGTATAATTTTTTACCTTCTCATTCGGGTACTTTTTCCATTCCATCAAATATTTTTGGAACTTCAGCATTCACCCCTCCTGTTGCATATAACCCAACATAATTCATGCACTATCGACCCACAATGCCTTCACCAGAATCTCATAATGAAGGCAATAACGACGATAACAAACATATTATTGATGATCCTCTTCCACCTCCACCTCTGTCTGATCATCACCCTTCACGAAGACTTCAACAACAAATACGAAGACCACATTGTAGCATTTCTTCCCATAAATAATTTACTTCCAATAGTTCAACTTTTTATTTTTTTTTATATCTTGTAATGAATCTTACTAATTTGTCTAGTTATGATTAATGTCTTATCGTCATTAGGTGTTATATAAAACCATTACTTCTCAATGTATTTATTTTCCAAATCCACAACAATAATTCTCTATTTATTTTCCAAATACAACAATTCTCATTTCTTTATTTATTTTCAAATGCAATAACAATTTTCTTCATATTTTTTACTAATCAAATAACCAAATTAATACATTATCATCAACACATGATCCATATACGATTACCCAATTTTTTGTCGCTTAAAACTAACACCCTTAGAAAATTATTTATCAAACTAGTTTTAAATATTCCATAACTTACTACTCAATTTTAATTAATTTCATTTGTAATTAAATAATTAATATATATATATAAACAAGAAAAAATAAAAACAAGAAGTCAAAAGTCGTGTCAATTTTACATGATTTCATATTGACATGGCAAAAATTATGTAAACTTGACACAACTTCAAGTTGAGGTGAGAAAGTGATGCCAAATTTAACATGACTTAACCAAATTTATAAATTTTTAATAAAAAAATATTTTAGTAAAAAGAAAAAAATAAGAACCCATTCTAATAAAAGAATTAAATATAATGATTGAGCCTTATAATATTATCACCTATACACCAATAAATCCTACATAATACTAATAATATTTTACTAATAACAATTGCTACCATAAATCTAAACTAGACTCATATTTTTCACAAAACTCAACAATCATTCAGAATTCAACTTGGATATCATACTAATGATAAAAGAAGAAAAGAAATCTATTTGTTATTTTGTTTCCCTCTCTTCGATTCGAGTACTACTTGCTAAAATTTTTAATTTAGGAATTTATGTAAAAGGATTTTTGTAGTGTGTTTTAGTAAATATAAAAGCTTCTTTATCATATCAGATCTGTACAGTTTACTGGTGAATGTAGTTTATTGTAATAAAAAAAAATAATATATAAAGAAAAAAAAAGTAGAAGTGAGACAAAATATTAAAAAAATAGTATAATAATTAGAATTGATATTATTTAACTATGAATTACTTTCTCATGAAATAAACATATAAAAAAAAGCTGGAAAATAACTTTTAATGACGATTACAATATGCATACGCGTACTAAAAAAACACATAATTTAATGCACTTCTTCTAATGGAATTTAGTATTAATTAAAATTTGTGAATTACAAAAGTATACATGCACATTGTCAAATAATTATTAAGAGCAGTTAGTTTTTTTTATTTATCTTAATAGTACTTGTCAGACAATAAATAAAATATAAAAAATTATTAGTTCAAATTTAACAGGATGAGTAAAACTTACTCAAATGATTATTGTGCATCAAAATATCAATCTAAAATGTACATGAATTTGATTTTAATTTTTTTAATGTTTTAACGAAAATGTCAGACTGTTGTGCACACTTTTATTTGCTAATTAAAAAAAAAGTTTCAATACACGACCTTTTTTTCTTTTTTTTTTAATGCAGTTTTTTAATAAAAAATATGTTTCTTACAAAAAAAAATATAATTAGCCTTTTAATTTTTGTCTGTACATACATTTATAATTTTTATTTACATTGTTTTATTCGATGTACGAAGAGGTTTTTTTTTAATAAGATATGTAAATGTTATGTATGCATTCATTTGTTTTTCATAATTCAATGTGATTTATTTAAAAAAAATATTGTTTATTAAGGAGTGAATTTTTTATATAGTTTAAATTTTTTAATAAGTTATATGTTTATGAATTTAATGGAGCTATTAGAAAAATAAATTATTCATCGTCAAATTTATTGTAATTGAAAAAGTTGATTTAATTTAATTTAAATAAAATTAAAAAATTAAAATAAATTTAATTTAGTTAAAATAAATATGAATTTTATGTCCAGTTTATTTTATTAAATATGTATTGGATTTGAATTTTGAAAAATCCAATCCATCATCACCTTAAATTTAATGTATTTCTTTTATGCACTCAACAATAGAGATTCAAAATTCAAAAAGGCCATGAATTAAAAAGCCCAAATTAATTGAGGAAGAATAAGGTAAGAAAGAAAATAAATGTATTAGTGTAATATAATGGTTGGAAAAGAAGAACACGACAACGATTACCTGTTTTTGTTGATTAATTCATTAAAATGGTGCAGGAAAATACAAATTAGGAGATGAAGAACAAAACCCTATATAAATAAAAAATTATAAGAATGATGCTTTCAAAGAATAAATATGAACATGAAACCAAGGGTAGTTGAGATAGCACAAGTCAGACCAAGTTTAGGTTGAATTGAGTTTATCCAAGCCCACGAGCCAAGTCAGCCCCAACCATGGTTGAGCTCAATTGGTCCTGACCTAAGTCGAGTCGAGTCTGTCCAAGTCCAGACTGAACTGAGTTGGTCCGAGTCTAGGACGAGCTGAGTCGACCAATCTCGTTTTCGAGCCGAATTGACCTGACCTTAGTAAGGTTGAGTGACCTTGATCATATGTTTAGACGAGTTTTTAACATATTTGAAAATATTTTAATTTATATTTTGTCTTTTATGTCTAGTGAAATTAACAAATTATTTTGATAAAAGAATCGATTTAAAATCTATTGATTTCTTTTGATAAAAGAAAATGTTCATGCTAGGGAGCCGAGACCTAGAGAACTATTGATTGGCTTCGTCTTCCTCCTTCCTATCGGGTGATTGATTCCACACTTCAGCCTACTCTTTCGGATCTCGGTTACTTATCACTTTATCTCCTGGGGAATGCCGAATGGGGGTACTTGCAAAAGGCACTCCGACGCTCAAGTCAGCAAAGGGTGTTCGACACTCGGTTGTCAAAGTACAGTAATTAATGACGACGTACATTATTCTTGGTTGTGGGAGCCGAGCCTAATGTTGATCGTTCATTCCATACTAGTACAGAAAACAAATAATTATTTCAAAAAAATCAATTAAATTTTTCACAAATTTCTCTTACTATAACTAATCAAATTTAATTAATACATTTGTTTTCATTAAATAACCATACCATATTTGAAATCATTAATACTTTATATAAGGAGATAATCTTATCACTTTAAATTAATATTTTTATAAAAGAGAATAATATAAAGTTTTAAAATTATTCTTGGAGATTTATTTATTTTTCGTGTATCATTCTTGTGCTATCAAAGAGGTTTTTTGGATTTGAACTTTTTTGTGATTCATCTATATAATCCCTAATGCTCAAAAACCTTGTTTCTTACTTTGTATTTTATTGTAGAATATTCATATAGGGTTTCTAAATTTGTGTTGAGTGGTTACAAGTTGTTTTCTTATAGGGTTCAAGATTTATACTCTTGATTATATCTTTTATAAACTTTGTGTTTAGTTTAGTGAGTCGGTCCAGGCCCACAAGTCGAGTCATTCCAAACCTAAGTCAAGCTGAGTCGGTCTCGACCCAAGTCGAGTTGAGTTTGCCTAGGCTCAGATCAACCAGAGTCGGTTTGAGTCCACGATAAGCTCATTTGGCCCTTCCCCCAATCAAACTGAGTCAGTCCAATCCAAGTGGAGTTAAGTCGCTTTTGAGAATGAACTTAATCGTTTCAAACTCTAATGAATTCTGGTAATATTTATATATGATATTTTGTTCTTATTTGATATCATTATTTTCATTTTATGCTTAGAACTTTAATTTTTATTCTTGAATTAGATCCTTGTATTTAAATGAGAAGTATTTATGATGACTTGACCTAAATGAAAATACTGTATAACATATTTTCTTAGTGATAATAAATATGCTAAATCTCAATCTTAGGATATGATATTAATATTTTCATATTTGAGGAATTAATATGAATGACTATTTTTGTTGCATTAATATCAATTAAGTCAAAATATTGTATGTTTTTATTTATAAAAAATATAGACGAATGATAATGATTAACTTCAATTTCAATCTTATTAATTGAATTCTTATAATCTTTTACTCTGTTTTATTTAATTTACATGCAAAATTTATTCAAACAATTCCAATATATTATAAATTAAACTTTTGTGCATATTTCGGTATTTAGGGAATGTTACATATTAAATTTTTAAGAGAATTGTTCTTTGTGGGTTTGATATCTTTTGAGACAAACTATTACTCCTGACTCGATACACTTGTCGAATTTAATCAACACTTGTTCACAATTCTTAGGCTCAATATTGGATTAAATGGATAAAAACAATATTTCAAAATGTACTAACTCATATTATATAAAAGATTGTATAGGATACTTGTTACGAGTAACAATAGTAGATGTGGAAGAATGTACGTTGGTTGGTTTGAAAATCCTTAAAATAAGTAGGTAGACAATTTTCGAATATAAGTAGAATGACGTAGAGTGATATCAATGTCAATATCAGTATGCAATGAATGATGATCATTGTTATTATCTAAAGCCAACAATTTGATTATTTGCACCAATGTCATCAAGGCAACAATCAATATTACTAGGGATAGATAAAGAAATGTCATTATTATGTAAATTGGTGTCATAGTTTGAGTGATAAGGATAAAGGTTTTATGAAAGATGATACATTTAGAAATATCTATCTTATTAATTTTAAGACTAAGAAACATATATATCCATTAATATTAGATATGAAATCAAAAAATATTCCAAGATAAACTCTATTGTCTAACTTCTTCATATTTAGAGGGATGATGTTAACATAACATAGGCGTCCAGATTTGTTGAAAACAAAAACATCATACGATTTTCTATATAGTTTTTCTTACGGTAAGATATTATTAAGCAAGGATGTAAGAATGCAATTTATAAGCAAAGTAGCATGTAAGGCGTAACACTAAAAATTCACAAGCAAGTGAGATTGAAATAATGGAGTAATATTAAGAAATAATGGAGTAATATTAAGAAGATGTTAATGTTTTCTTTCAACAATTCTTTTTAGGGATTTTAATGCAAGTGGTTGGTGTATTACACTGTTAGAAAAGAAAAAAATTGTTTCATAATTTGTTTCCGTCATAATGCTTATAACCCTTACATTATATTAAAATTAATTTTCAATTTGGATAATGAAATTTGTTATGATGTTTTGAGTTTCAAATTTCTTATTCATTGAAAAATTACACTTAATAACGTTTGTGATCATCAAGAATAGTAAAGAATAATTTATGATCATACCTAGAGGTATTCCGAATATTTATATGAAGTAAATCAAAAGTGTTTAAAACATGTGAATTACTGAAATGGAAAGATAATTTATTTTATAAAATTCTTAAAATAATTTTAAACCACTAAATAATAATTTGATTGAACAAACATTCCAATTTTATTACGTTCCAATATTACTCTAAATAAATACTTAGATTAATTAAATTATTTTTCTAATGTATGTAAAAAAAATAAAAAATATCTTTAACGAAAGATAAAATAAAATGAATACTGTTAATTTATTTATTCATCTCTAATATGAATGTTGTTAATCTCATATTCATCAATTTCACTGCAAATTAAAACTCAACAATAAACTCAACAACTTTTAAGTTAAATTATTTACATAATTCTAAATTTAATCTTATAGTTAGTTGTTCAAACACTCTTAAGTTTAACCAAGTTAATCTATGAGGGAAGAGAAAGTCACGTCATAGTACGTGAAATACTATTATGTTATCTTTTTTCTTCACATTTGTTTGAATGAATTGATTTTACAGTGCACTAGTGTCATGCATGACACCTCTTCCATTTTAGAGATTCCTGACTTTGGTATGTGGAATCTCTTTGACCACCATGAACGTAATGAATGCACTGTCCGTTGTTAGCTCATAAATAATGTTGTTCATTCACGAGTTATATAAAGCATGGTTATGGGAAACACACAATGCATTTGAAACAAACATTTCATTCAAACAGACTTCTGCATTGCTTGAGTGGCCTTGGCGAGCTTCATGAGTTAGTAAAGTGCAAAGACAATGAGTTTGTGATTGCATCTTCGATATCAGGTTAGCAATTGAGTGAGTTTTTTACAATGCCTAATCGATTATTAATGAAAAAGAACACAACACTTAATCGATCATGTGATTCAAAATAGTTGATAATCGATTAGGTTGAATATAAAATCGATTATATGTTGTTTTCTGGGAGCATAATCCATTATCCTTTTGTTGATAATATATTATATAACACTAAACAAATACTTTTACTTCCAACTATTTTTGTATTTATTATATATATATATTATGAAAATGTTTTAGGATTTTATTATTATAATATGAATGACAAATGTGATTAAACAAATAATTTTCCCAATTATTATAACAAAGTATAAATCTTAAAATAAAAATAAGTGAAAAAGGGTGATTATAAAAGTTTTCTTATTTGTTTTATTCACAATCAAGTACAGACATGCCAAATATAGACAAATTAAAAAAAAATCTTAATTATATTTAAAAAAAAATCTTAATTATATTTAAAAAAAATTAAATATATTTTGTTTTTAAAATTAAACTAAAGCACAAATCTCTACCTTAAATCTAAACTCTTAACTACCATCACAAACAAACAATCTTTAAATTCATAGTTTTACCAAACTTAAAAAATATAATTTTACTAACCTGTAAGTTTTTTTTTTGAATTGAACAGATAATAGTAAAACAACATGTATATAAATTTATTATTCCCATCTATTAGTGTTGTATATATTTTATTTTAAAAGGGAAACTGGATTAGTATATAATATTTTCATATTTCTTTTATCCTATCATATTTGTTTAGAATAACTATTATTTTAAAATGAAGTGCAGTCAATAAGCAACCAAATATATATATATATATATTTATATATTTATAAATGATAAATAACTGACAGAGTTATACAATTTAATGATTTATTGTTTGAAAAGAATTTAAATCTGAAATATTTGATTGAGTTACTATTTTTTTTTTAAGTTACAGATGTAGAAAACAAACCTGTAAGTAAAAAAAAATAAATCAATCTTATTTCCATTATATCTAGAAGGTGGGCCGTAACCTACCACCAGGCCCACATACATTAGGATGTGTGTAAATGAATGTGTATTTTGGGAAAAAACCAGTATATGTGAAACATGATTGGGTGTTTTGATTTGAGCACAGTAAATAGAAATTAGGTCTTCTATAATAAGAAGAGAGCAATTGTGAAATTTAGGGTTATTGCAGGGGTGTGATTTGGTAAACCTAATTTTGGGAAGAAAGAATTTAAAGAAAAAGTGGGGGGCGATTGGAAATACGTATAGATACGTACGCAAGGCTGAACACAACTCTAAGAAGGGTTTTTTTTGACCCCTCCGTTCTCACTCACGCACGCAGTTCTCTCTTCTCTTCTCACTCCGCAGAAGAGAGAGAAATATCTAATACCTAGCGCACCCCCAATCCAATCCTTTCAATCTACCATCTATTTATCCCTTCTCCTTTTCTCCCTTTTCTCCTTTTACCCTTCTCTTCTCCTATTCGCTGTGGTTCGGCGTCGCTGAATCCATTACCGCTGTGTCGAATCGGACGGCCAAGATTGCATCGCGAGGCATGCAGCAGAGTGATCAGACGGTGTTGAGTTTGAGGCCCGGCGGTGGAAAAGGCAGCAGACCCCTCGGCCCTCGATTCGACTCCTCCACCTCGTCTTCTGCTTCCCCTGCTTTTGGCTCTTTTTCTGCTGATCTTCCTCTCCTGCGTCCCCATGGCGGGGCTCCCTCTCCTTTCTCTATCAAGGTATCAATCCCCTTTCCCTGGATCTGCCTTTTTGCCTCTTCAATTTACTTTTTTCTCACCACAACTTGCTTTTTCTATATGTATTTGTTGCTTTCTATTGATATAATCTCATGGTCATGCTGATGAAGGATTCTGTTCATTTTTATGTTTTATATTTATGTTTTTTTGTTTATTTGTAATAGCTGGGTGTGTGTTTCTTAAATGTTTTTTGGTGGGTATTTTTGGATCTCGTATCAGCTTGATGAATAATGTCAAGGCTCAATATATGAGTTTTTTTTTCCATTTATAAAGTTTAAATTTTGAGATGAATTATTTGGCTGAACTTTGAATTTGGAAACAGTCATTGACACTTACTTTTCTAGGTTTTTGCTTGTTTTGTCCTATATGAAGATTTGAATGTGGATGGATTTGATGGTGGTTGTTTTGAAATTAAGTACTCAAATTAATTTGTCCATGGCTGTGTGGGTGCTGAAGCATAAAGAAAATCCTTGGGAAAAATTAAAAAAATCTACTAATTGAAACCTAAAATCGGTTTTTTTATGCTCATTAGACAAGGGGCAAACTGAATTTGAATGTCCTAATTCTTGGCTGGGCACTAAGTACGTGTACCTGCTGTAAATGTGGACAAAAAGCAATATGTGGGCTTTAGGTGGGATTGACTAAATTTCATGTTATCCATAAAGGTCCCACATACACTGAAATCTTATGATTCTGAAGGATTTGACAATTTCTATGTGTTTTCCTACTTTTGTTAATGGGTCATTCTTCTACATTTTTCCTTTTTTAATGGGTAATTCATCTACATCTTTACAATAAATGCATCTATCATTGACAATCATCCTGTGCTGTTTGAATGATGGATAAATTGTGTGTCATGTTTTTTTTTTTTTTGTATCTAAAAGCTTCTAGCTTTTCAGGCTGGAGATTCACGGTTTGAGGGCCGTGAGCGCGTGCGATATACCAGGGAACAACTTTTACAACTCAGTGAGGTAATTTATATGTTATTGCTGCTCTAATGCAATGGTTAATTATACTTTTTCTCAGGATATTTGTTTATTCCATCTTCCATGTGATTATTTTCCTTTTAATTTGGAAATTGTGGCTAATTAACGTTCTGCGACGTCTACTGATCTATTGGATTCATCTTTAGTAGCCTTGTGTATTGATTGTCTTGTGTCTAGTGTTATGTTATAAATTTACTTGTATTTAAACTTAAAGAGATGCTGCCCTGTTTTCTACAGAACTCTATTGTTCCTTGAAAGACAACCTACATTGTTCCCTATGTCTCTGGATAAGTTTTAACATATGATCTTTTGTTTTTTTTTTATATCTTGTCTCTTCTCTCCAGACAGTCTCTTTTGAAACCTAGTGCTCCAGTTTGTATGATTAATGATTCATCATTGGTCTAATTGTTGAACCTTTTTATATTCAGGGAGTTGAGATTCTTGATGATGTTTTGAAGATCAAACAAGATATTGAAGCTGAACTTTTTGGTGAAGATCAAAGTTGGGCCCGCCCAGAAAGCAATGTATGTGTGTTTTCTGTCTATTATTTATGTTGTTAACTAAGAAGACCCTTTTCCTCTTCCATTCTGTTGGTAAATTGATTTATAAACTTTTTTAAAAATATTTTATTTTTGGGAGTGATTATAATTGTATCTTACAGAGACTCATCAGTGATCAGTGAATGGTAAAATTAAATGTCTAATTCTGTATGTGATGCTGCTATTTTTATTATTTTTTATTAGCTCAATTAAGTGTTTCATTTTAATGAATTTAATTTGTGACATTATCAAAATTATAAGTTCAACTATTCAAATTGTGTAATGAAGTATATATTATCTTCTGCAGCCCTCAAATCAATTTCAAAATCGATATTCTGAGCCAGATAATCGTGACTGGCGTGGACGATCTGCTGGCCAACCTTTTGGTAATGCAGATGAGAGGTCTTGGGATAATCTCAAGGAGAATAAGGAGTTTGGAAATAATCGTCAAGACCAAATGAATTCTCAGTTTGCAAGGGCACAGATATCTTCTAACCAAGGGGTACTGATAATTGGCAGAGATGCATGATATATATCTTGTACCATTAATGTTTTGTATTTAAGTTTGATCAAGTGTTGTTTAAAACACCTTACATTATCATTGAACAAGAAAGTGAAAAGTAAAAGCTTTTTGAGCCTTTAGTATGGCGGCATTGAATGGTTCTCTCTATATACAATGTGGATTGAATTGTTTTATCTTATTTTTAATTCTTCTATCTCTATTAAATCAGGGCGGACCTACTCCAACACTAGTCAAGGCTGAGGTGCCGTGGTCAGCTAGAAAGGGAACTCTCTCTGAAAAGGATCGTGTCTTAAAGACAGTTAAAGGGTAATGTATTTCTACTTTTTAGTACTGGTTAATAGGTAAATAGGGATTTTTGAATTATGAGAAATGCTAGCAAATATATCAACTCACCCTTTATTATTTGGTGAATTTCACATGGGTCCCACTTAGAGGTCTCATGAATTTCTCTCAATAGTAAAGAGTGTATTAAAAATAGTATGTTGACTAGTCAAGACAACAAAATACTACTATATGTGAAAAACTGACTTGGATCCCCTTAATTGATAAGTAAATTATGAGATAAGGTAAGGGTTCCTTTGATTTGAGTTGAAGAACTCGTTTAACTTACCTCCCTTAAATCAAGAGTGGATGCATTCTCTCTTTCTCACTTTACATATTTACTCACATCACATAAGTTGAATATTTGAAGTCAATATTTGTGAGTTTTGACTAGATTAATTTATTTATATTTTTTCTATGTATCTAATGAAAGTTAGTTTTTTTAACATTTTGTATTTTCTTCTTCACCCATGTAACTGGTAAGATTCCTCAGAATTACATGTCTTCTGATACTGATATTCAGTGTTGTGAACCATTTCCATGCAGAATACTAAATAAGTTGACTCCTGAGAAATTTGATCTCTTGAAGGGTCAGTTGATTGATTCTGGCATTACATCTGCCGACATATTGAAGGTTCATTTTATTTTCTGTTTGAAGTATTTTTCTATCACATCCTTGTTTTTAATTGATTTTGTTGGAAATGCAGGGAGTTATATCACTGATATTTGATAAGGCAGTGCTAGAACCAACATTTTGCCCAATGTATGCCCAGCTGTGTTCTGATCTTAATGAAAAGCTGCCTCCATTCCCATCTGATGAGCCTGGTGGGAAGGAAATCACTTTTAAGAGAGTACTCTTGAATATCTGCCAGGAGGCTTTTGAAGGTGCAGATAACCTGAGGGAAGAAGTGAGACAGATGATTGCTCCTGAGCAGGAGATGGAGCGAAGGGATAAGGACAGACTTGTCAAGATTCGAACCCTTGGAAACATTCGTTTAATTGGTGAGCTGTTGAAGCAAAAAATGGTTCCCGAAAAGATTGTTCATCACATTGTTCAGGTTCTATCTGGACTTGTTGAGACTTGATTGTTATATAATATATTGTTGTTTTGGGAGTTTGCACTTACCTTTGTGGTTGACTGATACTTGATACAGGAGCTTTTAGGTCCTGCTGACAGCAAGATCTGTCCAGCAGAGGAAAATGTTGAAGCCATTTGTCAATTTTTCAACACTATTGGTAAGCAGCTTGATGAAAGCCCGAAATCACGGCGTATAAATGATATGTACTTCAGTCGTTTGAAAGAATTGAGCACCAATCCCCAACTTGTTCCACGGCTGCGGTTTATGGTTCGTGATGTTCTAGAGTTGCGTTCTAATAACTGGATTCCTAGACGTGAAGAGGTAAATTTACTCTAATGAAAATATGCTACAGCTCAAATGTTGGAAGACATTCACTGCTTTTTTTTATCTAATAATTACTATTTGTTTACTAATATAGGTGAAAGCCAAAACCATCACTGAAATTCATTCAGAGGCAGAAAAAAATCTTGGATTGCGTCCAGGTGCCACTGCAAGCATGAGAAGTAGCCGTGTAGTTTCTGGTGTTCAAGGAAACGTCAATTCGGGAGGATTTGCAATTGCCCGACCTGGTACCGGCGGTATGATGCCTGGGATGCCGGGGACGAGGAGGATGCCTGGGATGCCGGGAATTGATAATGACAACTGGGAGGTGCCTAGGACAAGATCAATGCCGAGAGGAGACATGTCAGGCATGCAAACTGGAGGACGTGGTCAGTCTCCTTTCATTTCTAAGACATCAACTGTTAATTCAAAGTTACTACCTCAAGGTAGTGGTGGTACTATAAGTGGGAGAAGCAGTGCCCTGGTACATGGGGGTGGTGGTGCTCCTTCTGCTCGTCCACAAAACATTGGTGTTAGTGCCGAGCCCCCACCTCAAATTCCTTCACCTGTACCTGTTAAAGTTGTTTCTGCCATACCCTCTGAGAAGCCACAAGCTCCAGCTCCAAAATTGAATGTTGAGGAACTTCAGCGCAAAACTAGTTCTCTTCTGGAGGAATATTTCAGTGTTCGGCTTTTGGATGAGGCATTGCAGTGTGTGGAGGAACTAAAAGCTCCAACTTATCACCCTGAGGTTGTGAAGGAAGCCATTTCCCTTGGACTAGATAAAAGTCCGCCATGTGTTGAACCTGTTGGCAGTCTTATTGAGTATCTGTATGTTAAAAAGATTCTTTCAGCCAGAGACATAGTGACTGGGTGCATGTTATTTTCTTCTCTGCTGGATGATATCGGCATAGATTTACCTAAAGCACCAAATAATTTTGGTGAGATAATAGGGAAACTAGTTTTGGCTGGGACTTTGGATTTTAAGATGGTAAGAGAAATCCTGAAGAAGGTGGAGGATGACCGGTTCCAGAAAACAATATTTTCCTCTGCATTGCAGGTAATTAGCTCTGCATCTGGGCAAGCTGTGTTGGAATCGCAAGCATCTGATATTGAGGCCTGTCAGAGTCTGTTTAACTGAATCAGATAAGTCTGCATGAGAATATTGATCTCTGTAACTGAACGAACATCAACTTCCCTTTACGCCCTCACTTTTTAGAAGCACTTTGTATTACAGTATGTTATAAAAGTGGGAGCTTCCAGTTATCAGGTATTTTCTCGAGTTGTATAATTTTTTTTTTGTTTTCATGTCGTAGAGGTGTTTTTTGAGGGAAAAGTTAAACCATAAAGCTACGGATTTTGTTTTCCAGTTGGCTAATCATGTGCCAAGAGAGTGGCCCATCCTTCCGGGGGTCCAAATGTTTTTGTACTTCATTAGTTTCATTTTTTCCCTTTATTTTCTTGACAGAGAGTAATTGTTAAACTGGTCAGTTCATAAATATCATTGTCGTTACTGTGGCATGTATTTTTTGAAGGTTTGAATTCATCTTTGTGTGGGTGCATGTCCAGGTATCACTTCTTTCATTCCTCTACACTCTAAATTGGAGGAACGTAACGTTTGATGTCCCAACAGTATCAGAGGGGACTATTAAATTTAATTTCGAAATGCCAAATCCCATGTTTTGAACTATCTCATCTTAAAATGGTTTTTTATTAAAATTAAATTTCAAGCCAAGTGATTAATATTTAATTTTTGTTTGTTTGAAAAATGCGTTTATAACATTTAAGGTATAATTTGTAGTATCTTCAGATGTTTGAAATTTAATCGGAAAGAGAATTAAAGATAATGATTTATAACTTGGGTATTTTTGTCTGTCAACTTAGAGATCTAACTAGGATTAACTTAACATTTTTACTGTAAGATCAAGATTTTGGTTATTTTATTACTTAGCACGTATTTGAGACTTGTATGGTTTTTGTGATGGATGCAGAGTTTTACTGACTTTTCCTGACATTTACTATGTAAACATTAAACAGGTTTAGTTATCTCAAATCAATTATATTCAGTACGAAATTATTTTGAAAAAGTTTAAAGCTTGAAACACTATTAAAGTATTATCCTTTCGAATCTAAAATGGCTTCACGGGATTCCCTTCAAATGTTGGTACTTGTTCTTGCTTTTGAAAAAGAATCTTGAAGACATGAAATTGTTCATAAAGTGACCCAATTCAATGCATCTATTAAATCGATCTGAAAATAGTTAAAACATGAATAAGCCAATAGCCCACATAAGTTATTTTTATCGGGTTAACTTCGATTTTGGATGTAATTTTTATAACTGATTAAAAAATTCAAATCACATTCATATATGTAATTTTTATTTACGAAATTATCATATTATTCATATTTATTAATCTAGAAAATTATAAAATTATTATACTTTTTATATGTTACTATCTAAATTTTATCTTAATATTATAATTTTTATGCATTTATTGGTTTAATTTGATTTTTTATCTCTTATTATTTATTTTAATATTAAAGAACTAATTTTAATAAAAAATATATTAGACAAACAATAAATAAAAATAACGAGTCTAAGTCTAAATTTCTTAATACATTTTTAACTAATAATTTCCTTTTTTAACGAGCATGAATTTAACTAATAATTTACATTTTTAATAGTAATGTATAGAGAAAAGTAAAAGATTTAGACCTGAAAATTTGTACGAAACCATGAATTTAATATTTTATCCATAAAAGATGCAACATATATATAATCCTTCAGTAATAAAAAAATCGAAATAATCAAATTATAAATCAATCCGCAGTTTATCTTTATAAATAATAAATTAGCTTAAATATGTTTTTCTCCTTAATTTGGCACAATTATTATAATGTAGTTGGTCATTCCAATTTTCCATTCATTAAAAAGTAAAATAATACGAATTTACGAAAAAAGTAGTTAGAAAAATAATGTCTTCTATAAATGGTATAAATAACAATTTATTCAGAAAAATTAAAGTTAATGTTATGAATTAAGTGATAAATTTATGAAATAAAAAACTAAAATGACCATTTAAGTAAATATATAATAGGTCTTTGATTTTTTTTTATTAGAGTGCAGATATATAAACTTTTTTAATATCGATTTATTTATTTTAATATAAAAGTCCAACCGCTTTGGCGCCTTTTTTGATTTGGGTTGGTGTTCATCTGAAGTGAAATAAATGGCAGAGAAGGAAGATGCAAGAGGGAGCGATGAATCGCTGAAGCTAGCGGTGGCGATTTCGCTTCTCAGATCAAAGATTCTGAAAAATGCAAACGAGTCCAGTGCGCTATCTCCTTCGCAATCTGATGCTCTTCTCCGTTGGAAGCGAAAGGTAAAACACTTCTTTCGTTTTCATCCCAATCTAACGCCTTCGAATATTCACTTTTATTTCATCTTCGGATTCTCAGGCCAAGGAAAGAAAGCAAGAGGTCCTGAGGCTCAGAGAAGATCTTAAGGACGCTAAAGGTTGGTTCTCATTTCTCTCGCATATAAACTCACGTTCACGCGAAATGGATTAATTCTGAGTTTCTGGGTGTAGATGCTTCGCACTGCGATCTATTCCCGGAGAGTGCTGCTTGCAAGTGCTATTTCTTCGACAAAATCGGAGAAGTAAACCCTACGGTTCACGGAACTGGTTGTGACACTAGATTCAGCGATGTCCTTCGACGCAGATTTCTAAGACAAGGTATAATCATCGTCGTCATTATTATCTACTTTATTACATAACTACGTTTTTTGCATTGACGTTGAAAATTGGCTTCTGCAGTGCGATTTAAGGAAAGGAGGAGAAAAATAGGTTCTTCTTCTCCTTCTTCTTCAAGTCAGCAGCGGCTTTCTTTAGGTACATATTAACAGCGTTTATAGTTGTAAACAAGTGAGCGTTAGACTCTGTGGTGAATCACGCGGATTATTTGTGTGTTTCATAATTTGTAATTAAAACGGTGTTTTCACAAATAGTTCAAGATGACGTGTCTAATATCTGGGAATTTTGATGTTAAGTGCAAAGAATTGTACTAAATTTGTTTTCTAATTTGAAACTTTACCCTCAGGTTTAATCAAGGAGGATGAAGCAGAACAGCTTAGGGCCTCTGTTGATTTTCTCGTGGACTTGTGCAGCTCTCAATCACCTGTTAGGATGCTTCACTGTTTTAGTATTTTTTTTTCCTAAAATGATCTATTCAACATTTGAATAATGCAGTTGTTTGATTATATAGTTTGTTGGTTTTTGGTTATCTTTAAGGGGTTAGCATTTTTTCTATTAGCTTGTTTTGCAGCTATTATATATAGTTATCTTTGTTTTTTTTCTATATATTGTTGCTCAATGAATTCATGAGCAATTCACCATCTAAGTCTTTTCTTCCTTCTCTATCAGGTGTTTTTCAGCAGAGTTCATAGATACTAGTGATATTGAATAGAACATAGTTACATAACCATTAATTTTTTTAACATGCTTTATTGATGTATTTTTTTGGTCATGTGGTGTATTCAATTTATTTTGCAGGTGGATGATTCCAAGTTTTCAAATCTAGCACATCAAGCTGTGGATTTTATATTAGGTACTCTTCTCGTTTCACTAATGGAAAAGCTTTTCCTACCTTTATTTATCTAATTATGTAATTGAAAATACTATGTCTATTTATTTGAGGACCCAGTGCATCAAGCTGTAGAGTTTATATGCGGTATGCTGCTTTTGTGACTATTGACTTTTCCACTTCTTTTGGTTTCAATTCAATAAATGAATATTGTGAACCCAAAACTTTGGGCGTTCGCTATCATTCTAATTAACTGCACTTCATAGTAATTTATGTTGTAAACATGCAAGACCATGATCAGTCTCCCACTCAATGATGAACTGTAAAGTAACTTAGTTCTGGCCCCTATTTCCAGTCCCGTTCTCACATGAAGTTGTAATTTGAGTTATGAGCGATTAACATCAAAATTTAGTTTTTGAGCTATACTAAGTTTAACTTTGATTTGTAGGGTTTCGTTATGGATCACCATTATACATGTAGCCCACGATCACATTTATTTGTTATGTGCTCTGAAGATTATATTTGTATGTCTGTTTTGAAGTTGCGTTGAAGAATCTTTTATCTATGGGAAGGAACCATGAATTTGTTGAAGGAATTGTCAACAGCCTAGTTACACGTTTGAGTAGGCAGATGTGCACGTCCTTGTCAGAAAATGGTATGCATAGTTTGAGATCATGTCAATAATCGTAGATTACTTTTTAAGTTCAATGTGTAAGACGGTAAACTTGTATAAAATTGTTGCCATTGTGACCTTTATGCTATAGCTTCACGCCCTCGCCATTTTATGACCGTTTATTTCTTGATCATTCTAACATTGACTTACTGTCTCTTTTTTTGCCGTTTATCTTCTAGGGTCTCAACACACGGGCACCAATGCTCAATTTTGTGTTCAGCATTTGATCCGCAAACTTGGAAGCGAGCCTTATATTGGTCAGCGGGCAATACTTTCAGTGTGTCAAAGACTTTCGGTTCTAGCAGAACGTTTGCTTTTCTCTGATCCTTTTGATGATGGCTTTCCTGAAATGCATGAATGTATGTTCATAATGTAAGTTCTTTGCAAAAGAGCAATAGTATAATATCCAGATTCATAAATCATATCGAATGGCTAAATACAGGTTTCGTGGAAAGGAATGATGTTTTTGAAGACATAACAATTTATCTATTTTTTATGTGATTGTCAGGATCCAGCTTATCGAGTTTTTGGTTGCCGACTACTTATTAGAGTGGTCAAAAGCTGAAGATTTTGACAACAGTATGCTTCATGCTTTATACTGAACTTAACTAATTAGTTGACATAGAATCTTGATTTCTCTGACCCAAAACAAATACAAGTGAGCCAACATTTAGCATTTTTCTCAACTATTACGTTTTTACTGTATATTATTGCTAACTGACTGTAATCAAGATGAACCAAGTTTAAAAATTTAAACTGAGCGGTAACTTATGGTAACAATGACTTTTCAGTGCTTCTTGAAGATTGGGTGACATCAATTGTGCAGGCAAGAAAAGCATTAGAACTTCTAGAAAGCCGAAACGGACTATATGCGCTCTATATGGACCGAGTCGCAGGTGAATTGGCAAAACAACTTGGTGGTGTCTCATCGTTTCTGAAGCTTAAACCGGATATAATTAATTGCCTCCTTCGTTAAACATGATTGAGAGTATTGGAAAAAAATATTATGGATGGGAATGAAAAAGCGAATACGATGCTGTTAATTGAAATTGTGGCGAGAATCTGCTCACGGGCGCTGCCGAAAGGGTCCTGCTCGTGTACATGGTGAGGAGTATTAGCTCTTCTCGGCTTTTTTATCAGGTAACTGTCAATGCATCAGTGTCATGTTTGGATTATAATCTGTACTCTGTTCCTCTAAATTATCAGACAATGGTTGGTTTTGTTTGGATTGACCAACGAGAAAAATACTATCGATAAGATAATCGAGTTAAAAAGGTAATACATAAAACCAAGAAAATTATAAAATTTAAATCCCTTCACCTGAATAACATACTTCAACATGATTTTCTAGTACCAATTTATGGATTGAGTAAAAAAAGTTACTTTTTTTAATTACACTAAATTAAAATTTTAGCATATATTTAATCTTACTTTTTGAGTTGAATTTTTTTAAGGATCGAGTATTCAAACATTAACTTGTCCTACAATGGAGAGAAAGAATTTGCCCATCTCAATTTTCCTTATTAATTACTGATTTAACATGTGCATGCCTCTGACTCAATTTTTTGTTTTATTTTTATTTAAATATTTATATATTTCATTGATTAATTTGTATAAACTAATTTCACAGGCAATATGTCTACTGTGTTTAAGAATTAAACAAGATTTGGAATAAGAGATTTAATTTTAATAATATGCTAATAATCAAAATTAAAATTATCATCAAATTTACAAACTAGTTTTGGAATTTAATTTTCCTGACATAAAGGTTTTTACATTAATACTTATTAAAAATTTCGGATATATTTTTTAAAATAATTGAAAGTTAACAAATTTACTTTAGCAACACAATTTGATGTTAGTGTGACTCACTAAATTCAAGAAAATCCGAATCAGTGTTAGTTTGTAAGCTAATATTTTGTGTGAATCATAGCAGGGTAGAAAATAAAGCAAAAGAAAAATTGAAAAAAAGAAAGTGAAAAAAAAATAATAAGAGAAAAAATTGTCATTAATTTAATTGACGTAATTAGAATATTTTTTAGTATATATTTAAAAAGTAATTTGATATAAAAGACACTTCAAAAAATATAAATTAGAGTTAAAATTATTTTTAAATTAAAATAAAATACTATAAAATTTAATAAATAAAAAGTTATATTTCAAAATAAAAATATATTAACACAAATTAATTTGCAATATTAAAAATTTAATTATTTTATTTACTATTTATTTATTTTTTATTTTAATTATTTATCTTATTATAATATATATATATATGTGTGTGTGTATATATATATCAATAATATAATTGTTAAAAGGATTACTGATATTTATAATTAAAACGTAAACAATAATAAAATATTTATTAACATAATTGATTTTAACATAAATATTTTATTATTATTTACCTAAAAGCTGATAATATATACTTTTATTGCAAAATTTTCTCATTTACGAAGAGTTCATCATCCAAAATTCCCTTCATTTTCCGTATTTTCAATTTTGTATTTTGCATTTTTCCGTTGTTCTACGTATGTGTGAACAGTTAATAGTAAAAAATACAAACCCACACGGTATACTAACTCATGATGTTCACGACAGACTTTATTACCTATCATAACCATCAATAGGTTTTCATAAAAAAATCCTTCATGACTATAGAGATTATGATATTTTATTATAACGTGGAAATCTCATTTCATAAATAAATTTTATAAAATTAAATTAAGTTCACTTCTTATAATATATCTTGCTATTCTTTCTACCGTGCTACATTTTGTTTTGCAAAATTAGCATTGTCTCTTTTGCAACAACGAGATTAATTGTTCACTTGGGTAAAGAACAAAAAAAAGTTCTCACCCTCTTTCTCATTCTCTCCTTCATTTTCAAAATGATTGAAACAAACCTGCCAGTAAAAAGTATTTATATAGACTCGAAATTGGCTCAATAGTTAAATTTTAAAAGTAGTTTTCTGAAATGTTTTTTTAAATGATTAAATCGTACACAATTTATTCAAACAAAATTCGTCAAATCCATTTATGATTTAAAAAGAAAATCATATATTTAAGTTACTGGATTTAAGAAAATCCATTCGCTTATGAAATATACGTTCTTAATTTTAAAAAATAATAATGTGTAAAAAATAAAACAAAAAATTAAAAAAATAGAAAATAATGTATTTAAGTTTACTGGATTTAATAATTAAAGAAAAGTAAGTTTTATAAAACATTTTTTTTTAACTAAATAAGTATTTATAAAATATATTTATATTATATAATTAAAGAATGACTGAATTTTTAAAACATAATTTTTTATTATATTTAAATTAAAAATAAATATAAATTTTTAATTTTAATACATTAAAATTATTTTAAATTATTAATCAAAGTAATAATGTAATAATTTAATAATATAAGTAAATTAATTTTAAAAAATAATTAAAGTAAATTTAATCTATAATATTAAGTTGGTAAAACTCTAAATTTAAAATATTAAAAATAAATTAAAAAATTTAACCGGAGAAATAACTCTTTTTGTTGTCTTCGAAAAACTAAAACCTATTTTTCTTTAATTATATATAAAAAAATTAAAGTTGTTATTTTTTTTATTTTATTTTACATATTATTATTTTAAAATTGAAAACATATATTTCATATATAGTTCTACATTAAAATTGTATATGAAATATAAGATTTTTTAAAATATATTTGGTGATTTTTATTTGAAAAAATTATATATTCAATTTACCTATTTTTGGGAAAAAAAAGATTTTTCCTATTTCAAGAAATTGCTTTTAAAATTGCACTTGGAACAAAAAGAACCTAGAAATTGATTATAAATAAGGAACTTGGTTATTAGTAGCCACATACAACTTCACTTTATGGTATCATGTTAGACATGAACAAAACACTAGTTGTGTACTTCTTTTTGTTCGCCTATTTGGCTTACGGAAACACACGCACGGAAGATACTGCATATCATGACACGGACTCTAGTCGTAATCAACTTTGATATTTTTCAGTTTTTTATTTTCTTCTTTCTTTTTTATCTTATTTCCTTTGAAATTGTATATTTGAATGATAATCCATTTGTCTCTTACGTGCATGCAGCAATGCAGAAGATGAGAAATGAATCAAGCAAACCTTGCATTGAAAGAGAATTTGAAGAATTGCATGATGCCCAACAAACAATGGTTTTTCGTGAAGCAAAGGGAACATCGAGCAGACCAATCAAGCTAAAGCCAGCACTCGCCTACTTTTCAAACTCCAATTCATTCAAACCTTCATCTCTATTCATTCCACCACTCGCCTACTTTTCGGCTTGCTTTTAGTTCCTTAGACCATTTTCTAACTCTTTCTTTATGTATTTATAAATTTATGCGGATCTCATACTTTTTAAAATATTAAATTATTTTATTGATTTCTTTTATTTTGTAATATTAGTAAATTTTTTGGATTATAGTTGAAAGCATTCTCCATTTATGGTTTCATTTCGAACTTTAACTTAAACGAATATGGGAATAGAAAGCGACAACGCTTTTTCACCGTTGATAAGAGTGTCACGTGTGCGCCTACGATTGAGTATGGTGAAATGTCACCTAAAAAACGCTTCGTGTGCTGTGCCACACCTGCCCATTGTGAGATGACATGTAAGCCACCATAGCACACAAATAGTCTCTTTGTTTAAGCAAGCTCAGCTCGAGTCTGGAGGCTTGTGTATTGGACCAGGGCGCTCGGGGCTCAGTATTCGGTGACCGGATCTCGGTGCGTGGCACAAGTAGGACAACTCCGTTGTTGGGCCAGTGTAATGAGCCATGTGCTTGGGTCCAGTTTGGACAGTAAATCTATTTTGGTATAACTAAGGTAACCTCTTGTACGTAAATGCAAGACAGTTAATAAAGGATATTTGTGGACCTAGGGATGCGCTTAGTGCGTATGGGGTCTAGGTCAAGTAAATGTTTTCTTTTAGACCTAAGCTCGTGTGTTTTAGGACACGTAGTGGTTAGGTTGCATGTATAATGAAAGATAACGTAGCACCATGAGTAGGGTGTCCACGTAAGTACCCCTGATGTTGGCGCATGAGTTGGTGCCCTGGTGGTTGTTCTGTTATTATTTTATGCACTCCTTGGAGATAAGATTCTTTTCAATTGTAGCACCTCGAGAGAAGGCACCCCTGAACAAAATGTGTTTCTCCTATTAAGTATGCTTTCAGTTGAGATTAGATTCTCGTGATAGAAAATGGTTACAAGAGGTAAGCTATAAAAGGGGCTTGAGACCCCAGGTACGACTGAAACTGAATACTTCTTTATTTTTAGTCCTTTACTAACTTGATCGTTGGAGTGCAATCAACAGATAAGAACCCTCTGTTTCAACGGAGCCGTGTTCCAGGGGCAGATCGAGGCTAGAGTTGGAAGCCAAGGTCATTCGACGAAAAAGTCAACCGACAAGAACACAAACTATACAAATCTTATCTTAATTAATATTCATCTCAAACTCAAACATTTAAAATATATCTAGACAATATAAAACCATCTATAAAACTTAAGATATAAAACCATGTCACCTTCACATAGAGATCATCTATCCTAAGGTTCTATAAAAAAATATAAATAGTTTTCTTTACGTGTAATTCTTTACTTCTAAAGAAAGTTCTAGCCTTAACAGGATAATTATTCAATACCTAGAGACCTAGAACAAATTATTTAGATATAGTCAAAGTTCAATACGAGCTTAACCAAGTTGAGATAATCATCTTTTTTAATTAATCCTAACAAGATTGATGACAAATTCACGAGGAAAGAAAGAAATAGAATAAAAAAATCTTTAAAGTAAAGAAAAACTTAATTTAATCAATTGAAAATTATTCTTAACTCATAAGCTACTACGAAGTGTGATCAGATTCCTAAAGAATTGAGTTTTGGAGGAAAGAAATTTGAGAGACTAGAGAGAAATTCTTTTTGGAAAGAAAAAAAATGAGAAATGAATAGGATGGAGAAAGGATCTTACAAATCCACCATTAATATTTTTACTTAATTTTATTTTTAACTCTAATTGAATTTTCTTAATTTTCAATGTATCACATTTTATGTTTAAAAACATGTAGATTTCATTTAAAATATAATCGAAAAAATTTCCTAAACAAAGCATTTACTCAATAAAATTTTATTGATTTGAACCTAAATCTTTATTATCTAAATTCGAAGCAGACATAATTTTATATCAATATTTACTTTATTGTGTGCTATTTAAGGCAGTTAAAAATATTTTATCTTATATCACAATACTTTTTTCAATATTTTACAAAATAAAGTAAAAAATATTCCTCGACATCGTTCTAGAATACTAGTTATTATACAAACAAGTAGTCCTGCTCTTAGCTTTAATACAATGTTGATATGTTTGGATAAACGTTTCTATAAAAGTTTATGGAAAACAATAAAAAATTATCTTTGAAGTCTGGAAAAAACTACAAAAAAAAAAAAATTGAATTCATCTTATTAGTTAATTTGTTAAACCAAATCGCGATTTTGTACTACGGATCATCTTCTACATAATTTTCTTGGATCATCTTTGTAAGTTTTCCATGGTTGAATTAAAATTTGAATGTCTAGAGACATTTCTTCATCGAAAACGAAATCTTACACAGTGGGATAGCATTCTGAATAAAAAGAGTGAACTCATCTCAAACATCAGAATCAAAACTTACCCTAATGATACTAGCTTCAATAACAAGGCAATTATCCACTCAATGATTACCTATTCAAATTCTAGCTGTAGATAAATGTCCTATAAGCATACATCATTACATTACATCAATGGCAACGCTGAGGGTACTCTAATTTAAGAACATCAATTTCAGAGACAATTTACCGTACAATGTTAAGAGAAACATAAAAGAAGTAATGCAGCAGCATCAAACTAGAATATTATCAGGTAGATCTATTATGAGAACCTGACACAAGGCAACACATATAGTCAAATAATTCTAAATACATGGAAGGCAAACAACATATAATTACATAGATTATAATTTCTACAATATATACTTGACTGTGACAAATTGACAATGACCATAGAGACTCAACTAAGATCTCCACAAAGCAGCAGAAAGAAGGTGAAGTGATGAATTCAGAGTGTTTATATCTTGGATCAATCTTCCCCTCACAGATCAGATTCGAAAAATATCTGTTTGAAACCTCTCATCATATAAACTCCAATGTCCATACCTTTCAGTGTGGAAGACAGACCTGGGGATATAGAAATTTGGCTTCTTAATTTCCTTCAAGTGCACCAAACTAGAAGAAGCATTTGCAATGTCTCGACTAGTTAAGTTAGCACACCCAGACACATCCAGGAACTCAAGGCTAGGACATCCCTGGGAAATGGAATTGAGACCCTTGGCTGATAATTTGGAGAACCTAATCTCAAGATGCTCAAGACCAGGCATGGAATTAGCAATTGCAACAGCCTCATCGTCTCCATCTTGTGGGCAAGCATTTAGATACTCATTAGGAACAATGCCTTGGTGTTGGGAAGGATCAAGCCAATTCATGAGATTTCTTTTCAGAACCTTAAGGTTGGAACAGTTTCTTCCAATCAGCACCAATGACTCATGGGTTATCTCATAACAATAGCTGATATCCAATTCTCTAAGCTTCTTACAACTCAAAGCTATCTTAGACATAGAATCATCAGTAACACGAGGACAGCTTCTGATAGACAACACCTCAATATTCGGGCATCTGAAATGCAAATATATTTTAAAAAGTGTTAAATTCTCCAACGTAACGTTGTATTCACAATAGAAGGAACATATAAACACACAAATTAAAATATTAGAATTTCATAATCAAAGCCCTAATTTAAAAGAAAAAACATAGCATATATGATATCGAAATCTTAAATGCTACCATAACTAATTATGACATGTTTGATTCACGTTAAATGATCCAAAATCACGTGAAAATACCAGCTAATACGATTTTAGATGTAGGTAACATGATTAGTTAACATTGAATAGTTGATTCTGGATTTTAGTTGATTTAAAATCAAATGATCTTCTGGATCCTAATTATCCTAAGTCGCTTTTACAAAGAAAACATTAATCACTTTTCATTCAAACACTCAAACAAATGGGTATGGGAATTTGGGAGAAAGTTGGAACCTTAGGGCGACGAGGGCGAGAGATCGATCGGAACAGTGGCGAATGCGTAACTGTGTGAGAGAGGATTGGGTCCATTGGACGACAGATTGAAGCATGGAATCGATCTTGGCCTCGAACTCGGAGGTCCACCAGCGAGTTGACTCGAGGGGCGAGTCGAATTGGGGATCGAGGTCGAAAACGGAGTGAAGAGAGGGTTCCTTGAAGGCGCTGAACCATGACTTGCAGACCAACATGGCGCCGCGCCATCGATCCTCAACGCTGAGTCGAGAGAGGATGTTGATGAGTAACTCGCGAGTCAACTCGCCCCAATCTGACTCGAATTCCTTTGGCTCAGTTTCTGCTTTCATTCTTCCTTTGGAATCAGATTTCACTCAACATTTCAATTCTGTGTTTATTATATTACACGCTGTTTCCATTTCATACCCTTTTTCTTCTTTCTGAAATATGTCTACGTATATTTTTTAAATTCTCTATATTTCTTTTTGTTTAATTCTTGTTATATTATTTAATTTCTTCATATTATTCTTTTGTGTTTGTCCTTGTAATATGCAGATTGCTTTTTTGGTCCTTATTGAGTGTTTTTTTAAAGGGACCAATACAAAATTTTAAAAAATATTATACGCACTAAAAAAATATTTTATAGAGATTAAAACATAATAACAAGAAAAAAAATAACAAAGGAAATTTAACAGGGATCAAAAGTAAAAAAAAAAGGAAAAAATAAAATACAATAATATTTAAGGGATTAAAAGTATGTTCAAATATAAATTGTTAAAATATAACTTGAATAAAAATATTGGAAGAGAAAAGTAGATGAAAAAATAAAACAGAAAATATATATGCATTAATAATAATTCCTAAAAATAATACTATTTTTTGCTCAGTCGCAAATATAAATAAATTAATATTTGAAAGGATAAACTCATGTTTCTAATATAATCGCTAGCAGATTATTATAAAAGAACTTAACTTCATTACAAATAGTAATTTTTTGAAATGTTAAATTTTAGGTTCTTATATTTAATTCTTGCTTTATTCTTAACATACTTATCGAAATTTAGTTTAACTATTTTGTATCTAAGGTAGGATTTTACTAGTACCTTTTATTTTTTATTTTTTTTTGTAAGAGAAGGTAGGTTTATATTATCTTAATTTTCTTTACTCTTTTTATCTGATATATATATATATATATATATTTATTACCTTTACATACATAATAAATTACAATTGTAGTGTTTATGACAAAAAAAAAAGTTTAAAGTATTCAATTAAATTTTTCTATTTGAATCTTATCTTGTAATGATTAAAGAATTAACTTTTTTTATTGGAATTTCAAGTTTATAATGAATTTAAACTGATAATATATTTAGAAATTATTATTATTTTTTAAAATGTGTGTAAATAAAATTTAATCACACCCAATTAAACTAGACTAGAATGTCTTTCTATTTATAGTCTCATACTAGATATAAATTTTCTCACGTTAGTCTTTTCACTTAATGTTTATTATTTTCAAGATATTTGATTTTTTTTAACTTTCTTGATTAAATTTCATAGTTTTCAACACTTAAAACTATAATTACAAAACTTTGGAATCACCATCACATCATTTACCAAAATTTATTCATCATATTCTTCCATCAATTAAGAAGAGATTCCCAACATAATAAACTAACTTTCAATATAAAAAAATAAAATAAAAGTTATTATAAATGTATCTTTTATAATTATAATTGAGTAAGCAATTATGATTATCTGAATTGCTATAATGTGATTATAAGAGTTCAAATATATTTTCTTACAATAACTCCAGTATGTATAACTGAGTAAGCAATTATAGTTATGTGAATTGGTATAATGTGATGATGAAAAAATATGAACATAATTATATGCAAGTTGAAGACTAACTTTTAACAGTTTACAATCAACAATACAAATTCTAATAATATTAACCATCTTAGATAAAAGGATAACTTTCTTGATATTCAAAAATCACATTTTTTTCGAGATTATTATAAATATGATTTGTTATTTTTTTAATGAAATGATTTTTTAATATGGATATATGCAGTCTGCCTTTTGTTTTTCCATGAAAAAAGAGATGACCCCAAGAAAAAGCAAAAAAACGAGTAAGACTAAATCCTTGAAGTTGAGGAGCTGAGCTTGCAAGGAAAAATAAAGCTTTTCCAGTGTGCATCCTTCTATCTGAGAAAGCCACATTGCTGCTAAACGTTGAAGGATAGTTAGAGACTAAAAATTGGCTCTAGTGACTCCCTCTGTGGATATTTGGCCTTGTACGCGTGAGATTAAAGAGTCTCCCAACTAGTCTTCAACATACACTTGGATTGGATATATACAGTTTTTTCCAAGCAATTCATTGGGGTGGAAATTGGCTAGACAGCAAGAGCATATTCTCATTTGAAAATATTGATTCCTTGTTGAGACCCGACAACTTCAAAGCCAAGGAGAAATTTTGAATTAACCAATATCCTTGAGGCTATGTTTTACATTCAACAATTCCTTAATACGATTCATTTAAAAGAGGTTATTACCTAGAAGCCCCAAATTGATAATCGCAGAGTATACAACGATTACTGGACATATTATAAACATTTCTTATGCTTGTGAGCTTGAATGTCTCAAAAAGCTAATAAACTTTAGTCATTTTAATAGTAACTTCAGAAAATAATGTCCTTGGGAATTTTAATGTTTTTCTTGAGTTTTTCCCATGTAGTCAGGTTAAGAAATTGAAAACCTCGATCGGGTGGAGACAGTCAGCAGTAAAACAAGAAAAGGCTCACTTAAACAAGGGTTCCAGGTCTTTGAATGAGAAGAGTTAAAAAGTCAAGCATTAGGGACACCAAGTGATGAATTGTCCTGGCTCAAGAAAGTAAAGTTAGAAGTTGGTTTTAAAGGTACTAGAAGGCACACTTCAGCAAGGCTAAATGATCACCCAAGCAAGTAATATCAAAGAAGGCCGCAGCTTGGCATGACATGAAGACTCCCTTAACTGAATGAAGTCAAGAAATACCCTAAGACTAAATGCTCGCTTAGGTGAGCAAAGATGAAGGCAACAACCATGTGACATTGGTCAATGAAATAACTATCATATAAATAGGTCAAAAAATAGAAGTTAACCATGTTAAAAGTTTTGGAAACTATATAAAGAAAGGAAAGTAACAATCGAAAACATTAATCAAAATTTTCAACATTGATTTTGGTCGTTAGATTATTAAGAAAATGAACTTTAAACCTAATTCAACTTTACAAAACTGAATTATAATTTAGTTATGTCTTTAGATGATGTGAGATTTTCAACACACTCTCTCACGTCAAGAACATAAAGCATGGGAATAGAAGGGGACCTAATAGCGGGTGGCAAGATATGCCCAACTAATCTCGTTAGAATGGGTCCTTAATAAGCTCTAATAGTGTTTTAAAAAAGTAAATTTTAAGTCAAACTCTTACAAAATTGACTTGATAAGATGAGATTTGCATCCAATATATATTATATTTTGGCCATATCTCTAGATGTTGTTAGATCTCCAACATAGATTAATGAGTGACTAAATTATCTATGGTTAAGGTTGGATATAGCCAAACCAAATTTAGTGTACACTCTAGTTTAATCAAGTTTGTATTTAGTAATTATTCTTCTTTTCTATGCCTAATGTTTATTTTAGATTGATCACACTTAAGAATTCATAGAGGTTGAAAAACACTTGAGAATCCTATAAAAAATAACAACAGATTAGGATTGCTCCTAGGAATAGTTCAAAATTAATTAGGCCGCTCTTGGCTTCTAATCATTCGAGCTGGTCTCTAAGCCTAGAAGACGCTGCATACATACTTATATGTGAAGATCCCCATATTGAAATCTACTTGGTCCAAATGCCAATTGAATGTGAAAGCAAGTGATAGAAGCTCTCCAAATTGTCATCCTGGCCATTGGATTGAGTCTCTAAATAATAAATTCCACAAGTATAAGTAATACCCCCCTTAGCAACTAGTCAAGTTTATACCTTTCCATTGAGCCAACCTCATTTTGCTTCAACTTGAAAACCTAGTTGTATCTTATTGCCATCTTCTCTGGTGGGTGTCCAGGTTTGGTTCTTTTCCAAAGTTAGCGAAACTTATTTTTCATAGCATAGGTTTGGGAGAAAAAAAAAAATCTGCGAGTTAGACATTGGATACCTAGCCTGTGACTCCAAACACAAGGGTTCAGTTGTAAAGTTAATTAAGAGCAATGAGTCGTGGGCATATTTTAGTGCTGGAATATTTTGATGAAGATACTGATGTAGGTGGTGTTGAACCCAGAGGATCAATTATGGAAGGGTTGGTATTATTTGTTGTTGACTGATCATATTTTTTTTATGGTTGCATTTGTTGTAGGGGTGCAAATGAAATGTTTTAAAGAGATAATAAGTAGGCTGATCATTGGTTGAGATGTACAAAAACTTCTTCTCACAGAATTTCACAACCCTTTGGAAGAAAAATTTCTCCAATTTTAGATCAAACAAAAAATACCCTTTGTGCTTGACTAGAAAAACCAAAAAGATGCATTTTCTAGCTAAGGTCCAATTTCTTCCACTTGGAAGGAAGACTTCCATCAACAAAAGCAGCTTGTTCTTTGAATTTAATCTTTAAAGCCATAGTTGAGACTTTTGACCAAGAAGAATGGTTATCTCTAACATGTGGAGCAGTGATGAGAACCTTGGAAGGTTGCTCCAAGAAGTGGATAAACTATTTCCAGCTCCAATGGAAAAAATCCATGGTTTAAGGCATCAGATTTCTAGCACATGCTTTGGTTTGGATTGTAAGAAGTTTCTTGATGAATTCTTGGATGTTTATTGGTTGGGTTTTGGTGAAGAGGTTTGCGAAAGCTTTAAGGAAGAGAGGTTCAAGATCTTGATTGAATATTGATAGTTGTTTGTAGGTGTTCTTTGTGGTGGTTATGATCGAAAATTAATTTCAAGGGTGGATGTGTTTTTTGTGAATTTAGATGGTGTTTCAAGGTGGTGTTTGGTTGGAGCATGGATGGCCAAAGCTATTGGTGGTTATGCACAACCTATAAAAAGAATAAACTAAGCAAAGAACAGATGTGATTAAAGGAAAGAATAGGAAACAACAAGATAGAAATACCTAGGATGAGGTTAACTTATCTTGGATGTTAACCAAGATCATAAAAAACTAAGAATTAGAAAGAAGCTTCTGCCACTCAAACTCAATGAGATAAGCAAGGATTAGCCACTAGACCTGGTTCTCAAGATAAGAATCTAAAAATTTGAAACTCTCAATTTCTTACAAGCACTCACTACTCTTGCAAACAAATGACTTTTCTCTCCCAAAGTAAAAGTGTCTACAAAATGGACTAAACACTTTTATGTAGGAGGCATGTAGGAGGGGAAGGAAGTCAAACACGCCTCCTCTTATACATGTGACCAAACAGTACGAAGTCTTCTCCTATATCTTTCATAGCTCACCTTATACACAATCAAATAATTTATGACATGAAAGCTATTATCTATTTTTCTTTACAAGTTGTCTAACTAGTAAAACTCTACCTTTACTCTGTTTCCTTTAAGCTTAAGTATTTCCTTTCTATCTATGACAACATCAAGAAAAAACCAATAATGCTCCAAGATTTCGTTTGGATGCACGTAGAAAGGGCTAGAAGGACCCGGAATCCGATTTGGATTCACCATGCTTACTTGAATATGAAGATTTCAATAGTCAAATAGAGAAGAAAGAGCTCAAGAATCAGAGACGAACGATCTTGTACAGCAGTAGCAGAGCACCCTAGGAAAGGAGCTCTATTGCCATTCCAGAATTAAATCGAGAAGGTGAAACTTTCAGAGAATGAAAACTTCTTCTGAAATGAGAATAAAGCACCAGTGAAAGATGAAAGGGATTTCTCTCATTGCTAACTAGATCTTCAAACAGCTACTAACTAAATGAATCAACAGCGCAGAGACATAACATAAATGAATCAATTAACTGACTATAGTATCAGTTATCACTTCCACCGTAAACAGCTAGTAAAACAGAACATTCCTCTTATCCGTTTGAATAACTTCCAACGGCCCCTAAAATACGTAGTGTTGATTTAAAAAGTCAAACCCCTCAAAACTAAAGAATCTCGATGCTCCTATATTACTTGAGTCATAGATCTACGCAAAATCAAAAGGCACAACACACACGGAGCCTCACTGAAGAATCATGATTGCATAAAAGTTGTTGAAGCTTCAAGAGCGAAAACAATTGATTCTACAAACCATAAGCAATTTCAATTTTGAACAAGCACATGAACTTAATTCTGCAGTAGTTACGCACACTAGCACGACATAAACATCAATAAGGCATTCGAACTTAAACTATCAGTATTGCGAATAGAGAGGACGCCTGTATTCATCAAAGTACTGATCACGATCAACGAAGATAATGGCATAGAGAGCATAAATGATGCCAGGAATATAACCTAGAATTGTGAGGAGCAAACAGATGAGGAATTCAACCTGCAAAATCGAAATCACAGACTCAGATCTCGCACAGAGAGAGAGAAACAGAGAGAGAGAGAGAGAGAGAGAGAGAGGAAACTCACGCTGCAACAACCGTGGCGAAAGCAAACTCCGAGTGGAGGAAGCAAGATCGCGATCATTAACTCGCAGCATAGTTCACACCGTGTCGGCATCTTCCACTGTGATGAATGCTTCTACGCTTCTAATGCGTTTCTTCCTGATCTTCTAAATCACTATCAGAATGGAAGCTGCGTGGTTCGCGTGGCTTTCCCTGTCATTTGATTGAGTCTAGTTTTGATATGCACATGACAACTGTACTGATACGCAACTAATTCTCTTCCGTTAGATTTATTATTTTCTAACTAAGGGTTGAGATTTTTTGTTTCTTCCTTTTCCAAATTTGTCCTTCAATCCATCAACCCTTCACTTCTCCTACAACTCTTGACACTGTACAAGTTCAAGGCAAAACAATGTCGTTGAGAGGGGTAACTGTATCCAAGTTACCGAAGTTGCTGAGAAGAGCGCGAAGCTCCATCGTGAAAGTAAACATTGACGGCGGAGATTGCCTCCGGCAGTGATGTACGGTGGTGGAAGAAGGAGGAAGATGAAGTGATGGAAGCGATGTGAGATGACAGATGAATAAAATCGCAACTGCTACACTCTTCTCTTCTTCCTTACGTTACTTCCCACACCATCAATCACACACCTACAGAAAAAAACTTTCCACACCATCAATCACACACCTACAAAAAAAAGTACATCGATTAACTTTATAATAGATATAATTTCTTTCTCTGAAAATCATCACCATAGTTTCCATCTTTCAAAAAAAATTTAAATTGATTAATGATTCCAGTTTTCAATAAAATATTATTTTTTTATTTGTTTCAAATTAATTATTATTTATGTATCAATAAAATAAAATAGTATTAATAAAATAAAATAGTATTAAAAGGTTACGAGGCTCGGACATTTCTCTTAAACGTATCGAAACATTTCTCTTAAGCGTATCGGTGTTAATATAAGTATTGAACACTAATACTCGTATAATATTAGTAAGACACCCGTGAAACTTGAACATTTCTTTTAAGCATATCGGTGTTCAATACAAGTATCGAACACTAATATTTGTATAATATTTGTAAGACACATATCCGTGAAGTATCAAATTCAAAAAATATTTATTAAATTTTTAACAATTTTAGTCTTAGCACAATTCTAACATAATTTTAAAAAAAAAAAAAAATACTCAAATTTATTTAATAAATTTTTATTATGATTATAAAAATAATAAATAAATAATTATAAACTTTTCTGTTAAAAAAAATTTAAAATATACTTATGCACATAAATATTTATTTTCAATTTATATAATTTATAATTATATAATATATAAATTTGTGTTTATGTATCCTAAATTTTAAAGATTATATCGTATTCATGTAGCATAAGTGCTCGTGTCAATATCAATGTTACGAACCATACTATTTTAGTAAAATTGTTTTAAATGAAACTATATATTCATTACTGTTTTTTAATACTTTTCGTACACATTCTAATAATTTTTTTTTTAAATAAGTTTTCTTACATGAGAGAAAAAATTATATTTAAGAATATTAGTTCTAATTTTTATATTATTCGTTTTTCTTATTTTTAACTCCCCTTTTTCTCATTATTTCTAATTTCTTATAGTTTTTAATTACTTAATTGTTTAAAATATGTATAAAATTAAATTTTACAAAAATATATTACTAAATTGTTAAAGATTTAAAAAATTATGTGAAATAAGTTGATATTTTTTAAATATATCTTACTCTTTCACATAATATAAAAGCTGACATTCCAAAAACTGTTTTCAATAATAGTTAAAATGTTACTAATAACACACTCAAAATCTTACGTATAAAACTTTAAATTGCTGTAGTTATATAAGAAAGACATAGTAACAGTATAACAATGTTTTTCTTATTAATCACAACTAACTTGTTATGAGTAATGTGAAAATGTTAAAATAAAGGAGAATATTATATAACAATATCAATAAGTATTATTGAGTGTATCATCTAGTATCGAAAAATAGTGACTAAATAATACTTATTTAGGGACTATTAATGTTCGCACAACTCATATTTTTAAAATTGATTTTGGTTGTTGTCTAAATTATAGACTCTAAATAAAAAACTATGGAGCTTAGAAAATATTTACTATATCTTAATATCTGGTCTTGCATAATCATAATTAGTTTATGTGAGACAAGATGGATAGAATTATATAGATTGAAGTAATATTTTATCTTCATCGATTATCTCACATAAATTTTTATGTGTAATCGATTATGTCATTAACATAATCGATTATCAACTATTCTTTTCCACATAATCGATTATGGCATATGTTCATTTTCAGTGATGATCGATTAATAATGAAATTAAACTCACACACAGCTCATCTGACGTTACAAACGAAGAACCAAACGCACTCACGACCCTCTCCCAGCTCTCTAGGTATGTGCTTTGTGAATAACCAAATTGCCTCTGCTTTGTGAGGTTTGTGAGCTTGGGAACCACATATATATTGTTGCACCTCTTTATTATGCTCATCTAGTGTCTCACCAACTTGCCTATGCATTCATTTAGCTTTGAACTTGGTTAAACAAATTCCTGAACAATGCTCAGGAATCTTATGTGTTTGCTGCTGAAAAGCTTCTTTTCACAGATGCACATGCATGCTTCACGTCCAATGTCCACATACATCCAAAAATCTAGTGAGGGCATAAATGATATTTCACTCATCCTACTTGGCACTCACTCCCTCACCCTCTCCTTTCTTTTCACTTCTGAATGCTCTCTCATTTGATCTAACTTTCCCCTCACCCACACCCTCCACCATAACTGGATCCAAACGGGAGTGACACCCCACATCCGTCTGCAACTACAATATCACTCTAATCCAAACAGGGACTAAATGTTAAAGCGTCTACTTTTAAAGAAAGATGAATCAGACTTCTCAAATAAAATTTTAATACACCAAACCTTTGAGTTTGTATATGTTCAATATGAAATTTACAAAAGCACATAAGAATAAGGAAAAACACTTAATTTTCAACTATGTTTTTAGGACGTATATAAATAAAAGCAAACTCATGAAAAAAATAATTATTACTTGATTAGTACCACTTTTTTGTGGTACTGAATATGTCAGGTTGTGACGAACCAATACAAACTAAAATGTTAACTGTTGTTTTCTATTACACATGTACAAATCCTTATTGATTTTTATCATAGATCTGTAAACGTATCTCAAAACTATTAGAAAACTCTATATTAGTGTCTCATATATCTGAAAAAAAATCAAAATGTTTTAAAGTTCTATTAAAATATTTTATTTATAGAATGAATTGTTTATTTCAAATCACAAATTTGTTTTTGTATTTTTAGCATGATAATAATGGATAATGAGAAGTGATATTTCATTTGTACATTAAAAATATAATAAAAATACTTATAATTATTATTTTATTAGTGAAACTCTTCGTGACTGACAAAAGAAAATTGCATATATTTTAGATGGTGATGAACCATTATAAACTAAAAAATAATTTAACATTGTGTACGTGTTTGTATGTTAAAAATGATAATAAAAATACTTATAATTATTATTTGATTAATACAACTCTTTGTGATCAACAAATAAATAAAAGCTGAATATATCTTAGATTGGAATGAAGTAATATAAACTAAAATGTTTATTATTGTTTTCTATTACACATGTAAAAATCTTTATTGATTTTATCATAGATATGTGAATGTATTTCAAAATTATTAAAAAAATCTACATTAGTGTCTATAGATATGGTATTCTATAGAAAAAATCAAAATGTTTTAAAGTTCTATTGAAATATTTTATTTCTAAATTTAATTGTTGATTTCAAATCACAATTTTTTTCTTTTATTTTAAGAATGATAATAAATAAATATTTAAACAAAGGAATTAGGCTTTATTTTGTACCTATTACCAGATTATAGAAATAAAAGAAAAATAATTAATCTTGGTTGGAATCATGAGGTGAGAATATATATTTCAAAAAGTGATGGTAGAAAATTCAGTTTCCTGTAAAGGGACAAAAAGGTGACTTCTTTAATTGAAACTAAATGAGAAAAAAAAAATCACTATCAAAATACCACATAAGGAAAAACAAAAAACTAAAACAAAACTAAAAAAAATATAAAGACAAAAAAAGGTAAATTGAATATATGATATAGATTATACACGTATGTATACAATAAACGTATATTTTAAACATTTATTTAATTAAATAAATAAAAAACAAAGTGATACAATTTTAAATAAATACAAAATTAAACTGAAAACAAGATACTTATAATTTAATTAGTATTGTGTTAATTTTTTAAAATAGTATTACAATGTGATGGATGTAGAATTTTATATATGTTAAAAGTTTGTAAAATGATATTTTATTATACATTTTAGTGTTAAAAATTGCTATATTATATTTATTAATACTTATTGAATTGAAACATAGAAAGTATTGTGGGGAAAATATAAATTGGAAAATTGTTATAGTGATTCTTGAATTTAAAGAATCTTGAATTCCTAACCTATGAAAAAGGGTTATTGACTCTGCTCTGAGGCAATATTTTCAGTAGTGATTTTGATGCTCTTACAAGTGACCACCACACCACTTCTTCAAACCAATAACCCTTTTTGTCTCACATCTCAATGCATCATAATTGAGTCAACTTGTTTCATACCATTATCACATAGAGAGTGAAACAAATTTCAATTATTCTTAATTTTAAAAAGTTAATTTAGTTATTAAAAAGTATTATTTTTTAATTTGAAAAATTGTCCATTGTCACATTAATCTATTTTAAGAGAAATTTATTACAAGACTTGAGTATTAAACTTAATAATATTTTCAGTCAAAAAAGTAAAAGAATAAAAGTTATGCTTCTTTATAGAGACCATACTATATATACGTTGGAATGAAGCGTGAATGGCGTAACAAAGGAACAAAATAAGAGCCAAAAAAAGAATCAAATTAATTGAATTGCTACATCACATTTTCTCTCTGTGACAGTATACTCTACAATGTCGACACTGTTATGCAGAGATAAACAAATTTGTCTGTCGAAATTCGATTGGATTGAGGAAAGGCTTCAGACAGATAAAACCCTTTATTTGTCTTTTTTGTGTAATAAAAATGTTTTCCAATAGTTTTCAGTCACTGATAATTAGATGAATTAAACATCATTTTTTTATAATTTATTAAGATAAAATTATCTTATTTGCTAATTATTTTTAATAAGTACATTTATATCTTATTTATACAAATGATAAGCCTTTGTATTTCTTAACTGATCCAAATTTCAAATTCTAAAACAATGCTGTTTCAAAAATAAACTTCAACATATATTTATATAAAAAGTTAATATTTAATTATGTCTTTCAAATTATCCTTATTAAAAATAACCATTCTACACTGTCCACCATGTTTAAAATATAAAATGCTATAATAAATTACATAATTTTGTATTTTAAGCATTTTACCCAAAATCATAATTCAAAATTCAAATTATTGAATCACCACTTCAATGAACTTCACAATCGCAATTCATTTAATTACAATTTAATCATTTGATTTTCATTCCAAATGCACCAAATTCAGTTACAACTACCAACTTTCTATTTTCACGTGTACATAAATATATTCATCCAATATCATACCTGAAATTCTAAATTCAATCAAGGCTCCACAAATTCTTATTCTTCTGATTATTTATTTTCTAAACAAATCTAAAGCAGAATAATATTTCAAAGATAATTCTCTTGTCTTGAATCCTATATTCTTATATTCTTTAAATAACTAAATACTTAAAATTTTAACGTATATTCTCATTGTATAATTTTTATTTATTTACACATATTCATTTAAGAAATGTGTTAATCGGTTTATTAATAATCTAGTTGATAAATATTAAGTCAATTATCATATTAGTCAAATTTTGTTTTTATAATAAGAAAAACTACATAGACATGTAAACTATATAATGCTTTATTGATAAGATGAAATTAGCATATTTTTAAGTTTTACATTTTTTCCAAATTTCTAAAATAGATATTTTTCAAATTAAATAAATTATTTACTTATTTTTAATTTAAATAAAATAATAATAATAATTTTTAAAAATGACCCAGTCTATAAATTTAAAATTCAGTCAATATACATATTTAGACTTTGAACTAAATAAATCAGGATTTTTTTAAAATTTAATTTAAATTACAATATTTTGTTATATTTTTCTCTTTTTAAGAATTTGTAGAGTTGGTCTTTCATATATCAAACATATCTTGAAAACTCTAATCTTAATCAATAAATAATTATGTGGATTTTAATTTTAAAATGTTTTATATCTTTTAATTTTTTAGATTTAAGATTTTAAATTTAATTAACTTCGATATTTTCAGCGAATGTCATCATTTTTTATAATTTTAAATCTGAATCATCACTACTATATATAAACAAAATTTTCCTCATTTAACACTAGAGATTTTAAATTTATTTTTTGGTCTTTTAGTAGTAAAGATGTCCTAAATATCTTTAATAAATTTTTGAAATTAATTAAAAGAATAAATAATACAGTAATAAGTAAAAGAAATAAATGCAAGATATTAAACATTATTAATTAGTTAATGCTTTTCTTTTAAAATACTTTAAATTATTAATTACAAATATAAAATATAATAATTTAGTTATTTAGATTATGAAGACTCAATCTCTAACCATAGATAATACCAATCTTAAACCTATTAAATATTTATTCACATTTAAGTATTTTTTTTTTTAAATCAAAGAAACTATATGAAGAAATTTGTTATACAGTGAGATTCCAATGAAAGTCCAACTGAGAAAAAGATATTCAGGTCCCATTCAAAATTGGAATAAAAGTATATTTTTTCTATTATTTTAAAGGGAAGAAAGATAGGTTGGAATATGAAGAATTGATTTATTACACAGACAAAATAGAATAAATTTTATCTTTTTGATGAAAAATAAAAACCAGAATGAATGACACCCTTAAATAACGCGCCAGGAAAGCGCGTGTGAACATCCTCTGCCCCTTGCATTCTATTTAACCACTCTTTCAAACTCATCACTGTACTCGGCCATTTACTGTCTCTGATTTTCTCTGCACAGTTTTCTTTTTCCTCTCTCCGTTTTCTTTGTTTCGATGGAATTCAAGTTTCGTGATGGCGAAAACCGAAGCATTCCCCTCTCTCCACAGCAGCGCCCTCTCTCCATTGTCCCTTTAGTCTCCGGTCACCCATTACGAGGTAACGTTCACTTCACTTTTTTCTCGTATCAGTTTCTTACACCGTACCCATTTGTGTAGCTATTTGAAAGACGATGTTTTTCTCATATGGGTTCCTTTTATTCTCCTCTTTGCAGGTGGTTTTCCAAGTCCTGGTGGTTTTCCGTGTTCTGGTGGTTTTCCGAGTATTGTCCCTTCGTCGCCGAGAGTATACCCGATCAATGCCGAGGAATCGATCCGGCGAGAGATGGTAAGGGAGCAGATAAGGCGGGAACTGGAGAAGGAGGAAATAAGGAGAGAGATTCTGGCCAGGGAGATGGCATGGCGACGTGACTTGGAGGAGGAGGTTAGGAGAGAAATGGCGTCGGAGAGAGCACTGAGAATGCCCATGCACAGGATGGAAGGAGTCACATTTGGTGAACGAGTCTTCTCGTATTCTATGAACCCAGGAATGAGACTGAACAACCCTGATCATAACAACAACATATTTGGTGGACCACAACCTCAGTTAGCCCCTAAAGTTGATATCACACAGTTCAACAAGCAGATACCAGATGAAACTAACCAGGATAAAATAATAAAATTGGTTAGTCAGATTTATCTCATGTTTTCTTTATTTATTTTTTCCTGTCTTCTACAGTGGTGTTTGGATTATTAAAAGCTTGTTTGTTTTAATTTTTGGATTAAACAATAGTAAGCCATCATTAGGATCTTCACTTGTTCTTTCTTTCTTTCTTTCTGTTAATAGTAACTAGAGTATTTTAAACTGCACAAGTAATGTCTAAGGTGATAAGTATCCATGAATTTGGTTTCTAAGTTTGATATATTTGATTTTGTGTAGGAAATAATTTAATTTTTTTTCAATACTTATGATTTCTTTACTTTGAGATTGTTTAGGAAAAACAAAGGTGATAATGTGGAGATGAAAACGATGATTTATTTAGTTAGAAGTTGTCGCTTGTTTGAGAATTTTCTTTTGAATATATTGTGGTGTTTGGTTCATTTAGTGAGTTCCACAGCATCTATTCTGGGAATAATTTTTATTTTGATAGTTCAGATTTAAAAAAGTATTCAAAATTTGAGGCAACTTATCTTCATCTACCGATTATCATTTGATAAGTTCCTCCATACAGGTTGTATAATTTTTTCATTGCATGTACTCATTTAGCACTGATGTGACCCTGGGATGAAAATTAGAGGGTTGAAATTTTGAATGTTTACTTTATAAATTGAATGTCAGATAAAATATAAAGGTGTTCTTAATCAATGTTTTGAGGACACTGATTAAGTAATAAAAATATAGAAAGTTTATTAAAATAGTTGAATTGGGTTAGTATAGAGTATATTTTTACATTTTTCAGTGAAAACTTCTTATTTTTAATTCTTTAACAAGTGATTTTGGGACATATTATTTCATATTACATGGACTTGTTTGATTGTGTTTTGAATAAGATAAGAATAAACAGTTTCATATTACATGGACTTGTTTCATATTATTTCATTTTCCGTAGAATAAACACTTTTTTAGGATAAGATAAGATCAAGGACCTGTTTGCAAAGCATTGAAAATGGTTTTGGAGATGAGAAAGAAGGAAAACTTATTTGGTATTTATTTTGGGAATATGTTTTCTTGTTTTCAAAATTAAAAACACAGGTGAAAACAACTCATTGCCGTCTTTGTTTGAGTTATAAAAGCAATTACATTGAAAATAGTGTTCTTGATTTTTTTTCCCCAAAAGAAACTACTCAAAACAGATATATTGCTTGATGGATAAAAATTAAAGTATCATTTTTAGTGGGCCAAGTCACAAGTGCATTGGAAGAGTGTTTTGTATTTTCTTCTGTTCGTGAACAGTGTATTTTCTTCTCCAACAAAGGTCTCACTAGACATCATTTAGTTTTATCTATCAAACAGTAAAGAAGCCCTGCTGTATTCAATCCATAAACACATGATTCAGCCTTTGGTTTTACTGGTGCTCATTGGCTTTTGCATTCTATCACCTTCAAAGAAGCACACACATACCCAATACATTTCTTTGTAGTATATTTGCATCACTCTGTTAATTGAGAAGATGGAGTAAATATATAATGAATGCTTAAGCTCTTAATGAACTAGTTATTATAATATATTATGTTGTTTATCCCGTTGCAGGCTAAGCCAAATGCTGATCTTCTTAGTTTGAAGTGCAAAGAGGTGCTAGATGTTAATCATGGTGGTGCGAAGCGCAAACTGGTTCCAGGTGATGACAATCATGCTGGATCTAGCTCGCAGAAGAAACCCAAGAAGGAGTGGAGTTGTGCATTATGTCAGATTGTTGCCACAAGTGAAAAGGGCTTGACTGATCATCTTCAAGGGAAAAAGCACAAGGTTAAAGCAGCATCTCTTACAACTAAAAAAATGGGTAAGAACACCAAACTACATTGTCCTTATGAAAAGTAACCAGTGTGTGAAATCTACTAAAGTGTTGTTACCATGAATTCAGGGTTGGATGCAAGACAGGATGGTGAAACACTTGGATCTGGCATTAGTCCTGCAGACAAAGACAAAGGCAAAGTAGAACTCAGTGCATTATGTCAGATTGTTGCAACAGGTGAAAAGGGCTTGAATGATCATCTTCAAGGGAAAAACCACAACGTTAAAGCAGTGTCCCTTACAACTCAAAAAATGGGTAGGAGCACCAAAACTACATTGTCCTTAATGAAAAGTAACCAGTGTGTGAAAGCTACTAAAGTGTTGTTACCATGAATTCAGGGTTGGATGCAAGACAGGATGGTGAAACAATTGGATCTGGCATTAGTCCTGCAGACAAAGACAAAGACAAAGTAGAACTCATAAAAATGGATTTGGCTGTGCAGAAAAGTCACGATTCAGGTGGCATAGATACTAAAAATGAAGCAACCATTGAGAAAGAAGTTCCGAAAACAAAGGCATCAACAACAAGGAAGAAGTTTAAATTTTATTGTGCATTTTGTCAAGTTCGAACTCACTCAGAAGTTGTCATGGAAAGTCATAAAAGTGGAAAAAGGCATCTGGCTAATATTACAAAACTTAACCTAAACAATTCTGCTGGTGCTTGTGCTGCTGCAAATTCGGAGTAACAACACATGTTATATGTTTTGTGCTTAGATTCATGAATACTTGTCTCTTTTGGTCATTAACATAACCCATTTTAGTATGTTTGAGAGTTTGAACTTGAAGACATTGTCCTTTTTGTTTGGATTGAAATGTAGAGGAAAGAATAGAAATTAAACAAAAAGATGTATTGTTTAGATGAATAGAAATAAGAAGAAAAAAAAGTGCAATATTTTTGAGTTAACGTTTGTTTCAAGCTGTCTAGTATTTAAAAAGTTGTGCTGGTTTATAATTAAGATTTATAGGATCATGGGAATGTTTATTATAATTGTCAAAACTCATTAAACATTTATTTTTCTAAATTGTTATAGTTTAGTTTAAATAAGATAAAAGATTAATATATTGCATAATAGAGTGAATTTTTAAATGTAGAAAATGTATTATTTTGACTTGTTAAATTTACAGTAATGAAAAACTAACCCAGGATAATTTTGTTTAGTTGTTGTAAAAATAAATTTCTATTGGGTAATTGGTTAATAATTAAGGGTAGTTAGTTGTGAGTAGAAAAAGAAAAGAAAAAAAATGGAATATAGAGTGATCCAAAGAAAAGTTTCTTAACAACCTTTTTTTTTATGGATACAATTTTACAAATAACACGCTAGTGAATAACATGTGTTTGAAGATTTAAAATATTAGATATTTTTTAAATTTTATAAACAAATTATTGTGGATATTTTAGGCCAAGAAGTTTGATAGATAATTTTCTGTGAATTTAAAATTAACATGAAAGCCTTTTTTTTATTTTAAAATTATGTTTTACAAATTAATGTTTTTTATTTAAATTATATTGTGATTTTTTTTCTTCTCCAATTTTCTTTTTTCAAATTAAGATAAAAAATAAATTTTTTAAAATAAAGTTAAAATTCTTACAGTTACGATTTGAAAAGTTCGGACACTTCTTCTTAAATAGCGTATCTGTGTCGGATACACGTATACGTATCGATATTCGTACGACACTCGTAGGATACTTATAGTGTTCAATTCAAAAAAATATTTGTTGGATTTTTGAAAATTCTAGCACGGTTCTAACACAATTTAAAAGGTATAAATACAATAACTTTCTAAAAACTCAAATTTATTGTATAAATTTTTATTATAATTATAAAAATAAGAAATAATTCTTTTGAACCAGTCGTCCTGTTCCCAAAAAAATCTGAAACATACTTTTACATATAAATATTTATTTTTAATTTATATAATTTAAAATTATATAATATATAGATCCATATAATTTAAAATTATATAATATATAGATCCGTGTTCCCGTATCCTAACAATTATGGCACCAACAATAAATGATGTTTTTAAATTAAAAAAAAAATCTTAAGTAGTTTTTTTTTCTAAATGATGACTTCAGTATTTTTTTTCCAATAATTTGTTTTATTTAAAACTAGATCTTTAATTTAATGAAAAACTATTCTTAGAAGCTAACAAATCAATTTACAGAAAATTATTTTTAAAAAAGTTTATATAAAATCAATTTTAGTAATAATAAGAATATCGTTAAATAAAGATTGGAAGAAATAAAAAGATAACCATCCTTCAACGGAAAAGATAAAGAAAAAAAATACAATCACTACCAAATCAATTGTCAATAAACTATAAAAACCAAAACATTAAAACTTCTATAAAAGACCAATATGGAAAAAAGAGACTAATAAAGAATAAATAAAAATGTGTACAAAATTTATCAAAAATAAAAATATTATAGTGTCAACCTAAACAAAAGTAAAAGACTAATACGTAAGCCAAAGATATTTGACAGATTTCTCCTTAACAGAAGAAAATGAAATAAAAAAAATTAACTAAGATAAATCAGTTTCTCAGTGTTTCATTTCAAGACAAAAAAGAAAGACTGAGAAAAGTGGTATTACTCCACATTATTTTCTTCCAAAATTAAGCTTCAGCTAAATTACAATGAACTTAAATTACAAGAACAAAATCAGAGACTTTGTTCTGTTTGGTAATTGGTCTTGTTACTATCCAACAAGACAATAAAATATAAATAATTTCCAAGTTAAAAACCACAAGTCACCAACCATGTGCCCAGTACTAGGCACATATTTCAAGACTTCTTAACAACTTCTGCATAGTAGACATTCAACTACTATTTTGATTTTGCAGCCAAGGTCCCAAATTTGCTTAAATTCTGGTAAAATAGATAGTATTCTTTTTTACTTACATTTCTAATTATGGTTGATAGGTTAGGTAGAACTCAACCAAGAAGAATCTTATGACAAAACAACTCTCTATCAAGTGAACTAATGGATAGACATAGTAAATCCAACCACAAAGCACAAGAAACTATGTTCAAACTAAGATCACCAACTCAACAACGATTTTGGTGTACTTTTTTCCATGGAAAAAGATAATCAAACAACTCAAGTGGAGAAGAAAGATATGATGAATTAGGAGAACATAATTCTCCATTTCATCTCATATATATATATATATATATATATTGAACATATGATTCTATAATGTATGTTTTATCTTTACAAAGGAAAACATAAAACTAGAATGGAAGGTTAAAAATCTGTTGCATATGAAGGCAGACTAGACATTCCAAAGGGGTAAGAATTCAGCCTACTGTACTTTTAAAGATCAAACCCTCAATGCCACCTGGTCTTGCCATGAAATCTTCCTCTTCCCTGCCCTATTTGATCCATCACCAACACTTCTACAAGCTGAGAGTTTGATATCGTTGTGCTGCTCATCACTTCCAACTCTATGTGTACTTCTCTTTGGTTCTTCAATCCTCATGGTCTCACTGTTGCCTTGCAACTCTTCTTCTTCTCTCTGCATCACACCAACCAAAAAAAGGAGAAAACTATCAGCATGCTTCAACTAAACATAAACAAGGACTAGTGACATAAACAGTACGTGCAATTGATTACCGATATCTGGTTCAAGTCAAAAAATGGAGCTACACTCTTCTTTGTGGCTTCTTTGCTGCTGTGAAGCCTTTCTTTGTGATTCAAGTCACGTGCTGGTGAAGCAGAACAGTGAATAGTACTGTCTTTTCTACTAGAACTAAAATTCCTAGCATTCTGGTTTAGATCAAACAGATGGCTAGTTTTTTGCAATGGCACTTCAGCCACATTGGATATCTTTCCATTAGGGTTCAAATGAGATGCAGAGTGGGATCGCGAAGTATGATCCTTTCTACTGTAACTCTTTCCCTTCGAGATGATGGGAGTTTGAATTTTGAGCTTCTGTGACTTTACAACTTCTTTCTTTGGTTGAGGCTTTGGAATAGGATGTTTTAGCAAGTATTTGAACCGATGCCTCAAAAATCTGCAGTTATGAGAGTGACAGTGATGAGGATAAGCACTACGAATAACAATGAACTCAAACTATGAAGATCCTCAATCTACTTTGAGGCATGAACCATTACCTAACTTCATCTTCCAGTATCAACCTTTTCTGCTCCGTAGCCTGCAATTTCCTTCTCACGGCTTCTGTTTCCTGCGTAGGTTAGAAATTCAAATTTGATGAGAACGGTTTTTGCAAAATTATGTTGCCAAAAAACCTTTGAAGCAAAGACTTGATGAGGAAAATAAACAAATAAACACACTAACTAGACGAAATTACTTTGAGAAAACGAAAGTGAGCAACCATGAAAAAGAAGATTGACTAACAACCAAGTATTATTTAAATGACATGAAACAAAAACATACAAAGCCAATTAGCATAAAAGACCAAGGGAATGGCATGGATAAAGTTAGCAACCAGAAAAGAAAATACCGATATATGATTAAGTATGATTCAGTTCTTCACGATATAATTAGTTCAAACAAATACGAAAAATAAGATTGACAAATCCAAAATCCAAAAGAAACAACAGAACAGCAGAAAAAACAAGAGGCTGAAACTGAAAACTGTGCAGAGGAAAGGTTCCGAGAAGAGCTTTATTGAAAGTATGTAAGAAAGAAAACAAAAATAAGAGAACTCACATCACAAGAGCACACCAAGAATTTGGCATATAAAAAAATTGGTCGGAGTCCAAAAAATTGATATGTGGGGAATAAAGAAACGAAGAAATTAGACAGACAGAAAGAGAGATGAGAACAAATACACAAAGATGAATGTAAAAACCCATCATACATCAGATCGGAACATAAACACGGATCAAATCCAAACAAATGATCAAACAGGCATATCAATCTAAACACAAGATCCCTTCATTATTTCCCCCGAAAAAAGCCCTCAATTTTCACAACAATTAACCATCACAAACCCGTTAGACCAAACAAATAATCATACATATGAAACAAAACACACGATCCCCTTACTGATTCCTCCAAAAAATCCATAATTTTAAGAAGAAAGAACCATCACTGCCCGAAATAAACCAAAAGCCCCGAGTACATAAAGGGGAAAACCAGATCCAGAGAACCCCGAACAGAAAATTTGAATCTTCGAGGAAAATAAGAAGAGGGCAAGACAAAGGCGTTACCTTGTGCAGGTCTTCATAATCCTGCAAGAGACTCTGGTGCCGGAACCGAGTCCTCTGACCCTGATACGCCTCATAAGGAGGGTCCATGGAGACAACGGGTTTGATCTTCTTCATGAGATCAGAGAGAAATAGGAGAAGCCAGAAGACAAGAGCAAAGGAAAACTAAAGGGGAAAGGCAGAAAGAGAGAAAGAAGGTGGGTGGGTGGGGTGCGGGGTGATGGAACAAAACGTGAGTGAAAGAAATAGGAAAAGAGAGGCCCAAGAAAGAGAGAAGAGGTGAAGGGGTAAGAAGGTTCTCGCTTTCCTGTTTTCTCTGTGAGAAACTCTGACCGAGACAAAGAAACCCAAAAAGCCCACATAACTCGGTGAAAAATATTGTTCTTTTGAAAGACCAGTGATGAAGATGGGATTTTTTGGGGGCTTGCAGAAGGGCAATTCGGGGAACATAGTTGAGATGAGAGAGAAAGAGTGAAATAGAGAGAGAGATGTATGGTGGGTTTGGTTGGAGGACATTTGAACACATCTAACTTCTCTCTTTTGTTTCCCATTCTTTCTTTTTTGTTTTTCTTTCTTCTACATAAATTTTGGTCCAGCTGGGCCATTGATGAGAGAGAAAGATAGAGGGTGGTGTGGACTCTTTGGTTTTGATGGTAGGATGGATGCGTGGAGTTTCCATGTTTCTTCTTTCCTTGTGTGTGTCATTTGTTGTTGGTGTCTGTGTAGAGAGAGAAATAGGTGAAGGAACGTTAATGTGAATGGGTCAGAGAGAGAAAGAGGGTAGTGAAGATAGATAGATAGATAGATATGGATAATAGATACATAGATTAGGGGCTGGAAAAAAAGGCAAAGGGATAGATAAATGAGATGATGGGATGATGCTGTTTCTCTGCTACGCTGTAGCAGTTGTTGGTTCCAACCTTATTTTTAGGCTTTGGTTTTGGCTTTCAGTACTTTGGTTTTTGTTGCCCTTGTCAAACCCACCTCCCTCATCGTGCCATGGTGGCTTTTAGGAATCATACAGATCCCCCTTTCACTTCACTCCCCCAACTCTTTCCATTTTCCATTTTTTTTTTATTTCTTTCCAATAGTCAATTGCTCTGCATTTACCTGTCTACCCTTCTCATTCATTTTCATGCTTCTTTTTCTGCTTTTTCACCCCTGTCCTGGGTGGAGAAAAGAGAAAACCCAACATGGTTTGTTTTTTCATCATGAAGCGGGTAAAGTAAAGAACAAAAATCCCACACCCAATTGCCACATTACATCATCTCATGAGAGAAAGGGTGGATTGGGTACTTTGTCTTCTACACTCTCCCCAACTCCATCCCTATCTTTATATTTAATGTTTCCTCCATCTTCATGAATGGAATTACCAAGATCCCACCAGCACCTACTTTCAGACTTTTGTGAGTCACACCAACCTACCTACTTAATAGCCACTAATTCTCTTCATTGAAAGCTCCATCACCATTTCTTTCTTTTCCTTTATCTCCCACATTTCAGATCCCATTTCTCCATTTCAACACCCCTTTTCTTTTAACTCGTTTTGCACATAAATCTAAAAGCTTTTCATAATTTAAATTTGGGTTATGATTATTCTTACATGCTTAAGTGTACTGCAACTAAAGTGCATGTGCTGGTGGAAAAAAAAAACCTTGTAATGGGGGCAATGTAGTTAATGTGTGTGGTGATAGGGGTAGTATTGGCTGTAGAAAAGGTGAACCCACCCACTACCCAGCATCCACAGAAAGCATGGTAAGAAATTTAAAACTAGCACACGCATTGCAGAGAACTCTCCTAACACAAAGATTCTGAAATTCAGCAGTGAACAGAAGTTAGGGTAAAATAAAGCTGCCGGTGCCTGTTGATGTTGGAGTTTGGTTTATTGGACTTGTTAACATTTTTGTCGGTCAATATTTCACCATCAACTCTCCACCACTGCTACTGCAACTTGTGAGACTCTACTCTCTGTTATCAACTATCTCTGTTCATAAAAAAAGTACTAAACTTTTTTTTTCAACCCTAAAAATTGGTGAAAACCCGCAAAAATATCGTAAAATCAATCAGTCAATTAGTAAAAATTCACGTCGGTAAAAAAAAAGTTACTGTAAATTAAACATTTATTTTAAATTATAAACATTGCATGCGGATCCTTACAGAGATTGATGGAACAACAGCTCTGCATTCATGGTTGAAGAAGACTACAAAGTAATTACTCATTTTTTTTCTCTATTTTTATATAACGCTGTTTAAACTTTATCCTATTTTGTTAAAAAGATAGATATTAAAAACTTAAAATTGTCCTTTTTACAAAAGTAATTAAACTCCCCTTGACAAGCAATAAATTTAATATTTAATAATATTATAGAAGTTTATATTTAATAAATATACCTTATACATAATTTAGAGAATAATTTTATTTTTATAAAATATTTTATGAAAAACTGTTATTTAAAGAAAATAATTTTAAACACCAAAAATAATTACCAATTAATTTACATAATCATTTATAATTACGTAAATTTATGAGAAAAGTTTGGAGAGGAGAGACTTACACAGATGCTACGAATTTTTTTTTTAAAGAAAACGAAAAGTAAGAAAAATGGATAGTTCTTTCTAAATATTATCTTGTATTCAGGTTTATAACGTAAAACAGAAGTTCGAAAGTTGAAATTAAGGACACATTTATTCACCTTGTTTTGAATCATTGAAAGAAAAAGGAAGAGTGACCAATCTGATGAGGTGTAAATTTGACAGTAGCAAGTGACAAACACATGGCATGCGACAATGAAACCATTTCGAAAGGATGACTTGTTTCTTACTTTACGATTGGTCCAATCTACCACTAATCTTAAACACAAGTACAAACCGAGTTTTCAGTCTCATTGTCCAATTCATACATTTACAACAGTGTCTCTAACACCATGGAAAAACCTTTCCCTTCACTCAATTCCTCCTCTCCCTTCATTCATTTTTCTTTGGGTTGCTCCTAAGTTCAATAAAGTTTGAAACTTTTTTCACTTTATCATGTTTTATGTGATTGGGGTGGAGGAGGTTTTTGTGTCAGTTTTCTTTATGTTGTTTGAGTATGTTAAAGATGACTTTCAAACCCGTCTAACTCAGTTGGTAGAGCAACCTTTGTGATTGTTTTTGTTTTTGTTATTGTTATTGTTTTGATCTGGATCAGTGCTAACTGACAATGAAGGGGCATCATCAATCACAGAACTTCATTCATACTTGTCACAGTAGAAAACAGATTTTGGCTTTGAATTGAGAAAGGGATATGGATTCTTGATCTGAACCTCAGGATATTTGCTGGTATGTTTCTATTTCCTTTTCCATCATTGACCTCATCTTTCTATGCTCAGTTTATCTTAAAGTTTTATTGCCTTCTAAGTTGCATAGTTTATTACTCATGTGTAATGCAGAGTAATGTTTGAAGGTTACCCTGAGGTAATAAAGCTTTGGTAATTGATTATTTGCTCTCTTTCTCCTCACTGTTAAACAAACTTTTTTTGTGCTTTTATGACCAGATTCCGTTTAATTTTTCTTTTTAAAGCTGCAAGACAGTTTTAATGTGCATCATCAATGTTTGATTGCATCATCCAACGTGAGTGATTTAAAGAGCTATACATAGATAATACTATATAAATCAATATTTTGATACATAATTAATAAGTAATTAATAACTAGTTGTTAATTAATGGTTATTTTGAAACATAATTAATAACTAATTATTAATTAGTATTAATGATATTTTGTATTAAGGAATACATTTTAACTTTAATTCAATCTTATAAAACTGATTTCCTATATACTATAAAATATATTAATCTTTAGTTCATATATGATCTTCAACACTCTATTAAAGTTGTCAATTCGTGATACTATATAATAGATGTTACGATAACGAGACACTTTTATTAAAATAAATTTTAAATAACTTTAATATCATATTAAAAATTAAACTTTAAATCAAACTCAATTCATAAAATTCTTATATAATATATTATGAAATATTTTTTTTTCATATGTAAAATATGATACATTTTCACATATAAGTAATAAGTAAGTAGTTGACGTTATACTATTAATATCATATTGATAGTAGTTGTCATTACTTTTTTCTTAAAACATGAGTCTCACCAACTTGCCAATTGTTTCGTCAACTCAGGATGAACATGGATACATTTTGAAAAAGAAAAATCTTTAGCAATGGAGTTTTCTTCTTATTCTTTTTCCTTCACCTAGTTACTCTTTTAGTGGAGTTGCTTTTTTATTTTACCATTTTTCCTTTCTGAAAAAAAAAATCAATTCATTTTTTTTGTAATTTAAAATTTAAAATTATTTTCTCACGTAAAGCACAAGCTGACCCAATAAAAACTATGGGCCAGATTATTCGGTTGTTTATTCTTTGACTTTTTTTGTTACAAAGCAATATTTTTTTCCATTGTCTCTTATTTTCATCAATGAGTTTTTTTTCCTTTTGAGACATGTTAAAAGTACTTTCTAATCCACTTTTACAAAGTACATTATTATTATTATTAGTTACAATATATTTAAAATAATCAAATTTTACTGGTTTTATTTATTTAATATGCACCATTAATGTTTTATAGTATTTAAAACTTTTCGTTCTTATTTATAAGATCTAAAATGGTTTTAATATTGGTACCACTTTAAATTAAAAATAAAACACTCTTAATAATATACATGAAAACAAATTACTTATGATATACTGTTGTATATATAGGATTTTTAATTTGTCTAATACATCATTTCTTATTGAGTAAACAAACAGAGACATAATTACAGTGAAAAATAGATTTTATTATGTTGTGAAGAAAAGGATGAAGTTGGTAGTAGAATTTGTGTGATTGAACAAGAAACTGAGATATATTAATGAATGGTGCATTAATTTAACATGAATAAAAGTGTTACAGTGCATGTGTCAATGTTTTGGTAGTTCCTTTCCTGCCAAAAAGGACTTGAAAAGGGTGTAAGCTCGCTTAGGCTGAAACAAAGGAACTTCATGGCCAGCTCCTCTTACTGTTGCAAAAGTTAGACCATTATACACCTCTGTCCATCCACCAACCTAATAACCACATGAATTAACCTTGGTGAGAAACATGGTAAGTGTAATATGCTTATGTTTTATGGTCTTCAAATTTAGTTAATTAACTATAATACCTGTCCACCAGAGTACCATGGATACCAACGAGTTTTGATGCTGAGGTTAAGGTGGTTCAGAGAAAACCTCGTGGCAGTCACTGGAACCACAGAATCTGTGTCCCCGCTGCATTATAGCAAAACCAGAACAGTGTTTATGAGTTTCTATTGTGCAGATATATAAAGTATGTATGCATGATCATACAAAATTGAATAGAGTTATAAATAAAAATTTCTATACAAAAAGTCAAGAATAGTAATAAATCTTCTTGTAATGTTTCCTGATTTCTTTTGTATTGTAATTTATATTTTAAAGACATTAAATGTATTTTTTTGTGTAATATAATTTTCATATAGAGTAGTATTTTTTTGGGTACATTTTATAAAGTAGAAACTTTGTAAAATGATAGCATAGAGACTGTCAGCAATGACAAATAAAACAAGTTGATGAGATCACAGGTAATTATGTTATGAGGACTTAGAATTTCCTATTTATATTTGACTAAGTTATGTGGTTGGTTAATTAGTTTTTGAAAACGAACCAAAAAAAAAAAACCTTAGGTTATAAGATCAACTTAGCAATATAAGAAATCTATACATGTTTAAATAATTTTTTATTAATTATTATGAAAGTATCATAATATTTTTGTTTTATATTTTGAAAATTAAAGTCTTTAGAAATAAGAAATATAATTAAAATTAAGTTTTCTACTGAATTTCAAAGGATGCCAAACTTGAATTGGTTGCGAATGTGATAAAGATATATACTTTCATAAAATAAATATGATATAATTGCATGTAAAGAAACAGTTTAAAACTATACCTGAAAACCCATATTTTCAATCCTGCAGCAATTAACTCTTTGTATATAGGCAGCACAGAAATTTCAGAATCCTTCCAATTTTTCAGGAGCACTTCACTGTCAACAAACCAAAGGCATATTTTGAAACTTGTAAATTCATAGAATTTTGATTTCAATTTATTAAAAGCAAAATATGCAGTTTCTGCTAACAGTAAAACGTAGTGAAAAAGCAAACCTGCAAGCAGTCCATTTGTAAGGAATGTTGGTAAGATTTGCATGCATTGCTTTCTGCACTTCTGGGAGGTTATAGTATTTCTCTGCATAATTTTCAGTACACGGATCATATCCTGAAATCATATGAAGATTCTTGAATCGTATGTGCCTGACAGTTTGTGATGTTGTGCACGTTGGGGTATAGATGCTGTACTGATCTATTTTTCCAAATTCATAGTTAACCGCGTAACTATAAGCATCATCACATTTTTTAGATGTTTCTTCTGATGTGAAATTGCAGTACTTGAGGATAGATTTGTAGGACTGATCAGATATCATAGAATGGCTCCACCAATATGTGACAGTTCCAATTCCATCATTGTAGCTATCAGTCACAGCATTTCCCACCTGTAGTTTTCATATTGCAAGCAAAATGCAAAGTATATCACTAACACCAAATGATGTAATTTTGATCCTTAGCAGAGTTAAAAAAAAATTGACTTACAATGAACCCTTTGAGATTAATAATCTGGGGATTCTTGTTATTATAATCTTGGATTTTCTTAGCCAACTGAGGGACGTAATGCCCTAAAACATAAAATATTAACACCAAGTGTCAGATGAAATTTTTCAAAACATAATCAGAAGGTGCTAGTTCAAATACCTGCATAGCTCTCCCCAGCTATGTAAAACTCCCTATACTTATACTGTGGAAACCTTGACAACCATCTAATTAGAAAAATCAGTGCATCCTGAGCTGTGTAACAAATTTGAAATTATTAGGATAGAATAAAAGTAGTTATGAAAATGGTGACAATTCAACTAACTTCAACAACCCTTCAGGTTTATATATATACCTGTCCTTTTGTCCCCTGAAGTTTTGAGATCAGAGCTGGTATTTGTGTATGAGAAGCCAACACCAGCAGGCGATTCAAGAAAAAGAATATTTGCTTCTGAAAGAAACCAATTTGAAAAAAGAAAGAAAATTGTGTTTTCATATATTGTCATTCTGAAAGGTTGGTGACATAAATGAAAAGAGAAATCTTAATAAAAAAAAACACGTTATAACACTACTTATTGTTGTGTGATATATTTGTAAACGATGTGAATTAGCCACTATACCAAACATAACAGTTGATTTGATGCGCATTACCTCTGTTCCATGCATTTGGGTTGAGATATAGAGAAGATCCAGTTTGGTTTACACGGAATGGCCCAATTTCCTCTGATGCTCCGTATGCTACTGATGAGCATCCAGGCCCTGAACCAGAAGTACCAAAGTTATCAGTTCACTGTGATTTGACACATGCAAGTTTTATCTAATGGTCTTTTTTCAAAATACTATAAGCAATTATATTATACAGATGCCCTTTTGTGTAGTGATGAAACTAATGTTTGATACTTAGTTTCCTTGTCATGTTTTACTTGAAGCTTTAAGGTTGATTATCACTCTCCTATGCTTAATAGACATTCACTGATACCCTTTTCATCCTAATTTGAGAACTGATATGGATATGCACGTGCAATGTGGAAATCCCTATCATGCCTACCACATTCACTATATAAAGCCATAAAGTTTCAGCCTTAAATTTCAACCATTATAGTTTTTTGGTTTGTTGTCTAATACAGTTTCAGAGGGGTGTTGATAAGGATCTCAAACTTTCTGGTCCAGGAATTTGGAAGGGACCACAGTGGCATTTTGCAGCATCACCATGTCTTGACTTTCTTTGAAATTTTTGTCTTTGTCAGATAAGGTTATTAATGATTATATTAATACTACCTTTTGATTACTTAATATTTTGGTTTTAAAAAATTGCAACAAAGAGGTCTTAAGGATACAGTTAAATATATAAAAAAAAATACTTTGTTCATATTGACTGGTATTTCATGTATATTAGTTTGCATATACAAAGGTTGTTAAAATTATAAATTAAATATTAAAAAATTGTTTAAAATTGTTTTAGTTTAACTTCTATTAGATATAAGGATTTATAATATAAAATGAATAAGCTATGAAACATGAATATATAATTTTTATATAGTGTTTGTATAAATATTTTTACGAGATAATCTTATACATGATTTAAGTCATTATTAAAAAATGATGAAGTTAATGCTACAACAATAATTCATGAATTAATCAAATTGAGGTAAACTTTATGATGGACCCCAATTAAATTATGAAAACATATAATTTGAAACGTAGGAAACAAATGAAAAAGTCAAACAACTCTGGGATGAATTGGTGTGATTCCAAGAAAAATGAGAATATCCTAAAAAATTGAGAGAGACAGGTACCCAAAAAGGGAGAATTAATGAGAAAATAAGCATCTTTTTGGAGGTACAAAATGGAAGGTTAGAGTTCACTATGCGTTGAGTTGCTGTTGTTTCTGTTTGTTTTTCAACCTAAAATACAAAGAGGGAACAAAAAGGTTTTGTTTTTCTTGGATAAATCATGGAATAGGTTCTTCCAAACAGGGAATATATGTCAGAAATGGAACGAATATGGCACAAAAAAGATACAGACAGAGTTAGATCACGCGGTCACACATGGGCCACCCTAGGGTTTTTTTTTTCTTATTCTTTTTTTTTCTTTGATTTTCTCCATCTGTGCAGAAAGACTTGTTCGTTTTTTGAAACTGGTTGTTGTCAATTTTTGTTCCTCCGAATCAGTAGAACATGGTAGAAGGAAACACTGTTAATTTTGAAGAGAAAAAGAAGACGGAAATAGTGAAGTGTGGCAGAGAGGTAGATGGGTGCATTAATAGGCCAATGTAGATAGGGTTGGTCATTTCAGAGAACGGTCAACACTCAACATGTGCAATAGTGTAAGGTTTTTGCTTAATGGTTCAGCAAGTACCAAGTCACGGAAACACAAACCATCAAGATTTAAAAAATGTTCACGCTTCAGGGAAATACTCAAAAACTTAATTCTGCAAACCTACCTGCAAACTTCAGTTCTAAATGTGCATACACCACAGTTTCTTTTTCAAAATCCTTAAGAAGTTACTTAAATTTCAGTCAACTTAATTATCTTATAAACTTTAGGAAGTGATGTTGCTTACTTTGCTTTCTTTTTATAAAAGAGAATAACAAAATGTTCAATACCCTTTGGCTTTTACTAGATTTATACCAAATAAATATATTCTAGAATTCATCTGTCAAATGAAATGTTCAATCCCCTCTCTCTTTTCTCTCGTTTTGGTTGGAAGAGCCAGCTGTACAGTGTGTGTTCTTTTGGCAGTTCTTATGATTCCTAGCTGGTGCATGCAGCACAATTCATATCCTCATTATAACTTGCACAGAACCTTCTCCTAAGCACATAAAATTAACAACAATGGATCGCTACATAAATATAATATCCTTCTATGGTAATATATATATATATATATATATATATATATATTTAGACTAAACACACAGTTATTGTTTATGTTGTTTTTTCCAATGACAATATTAAAATTTTATTTCTATCATTTGTGTGATATAAATTAACAGGATGAAACTCTAATTTGTGTTATAGTCAAAGGTGGAAAGAAATATACATATATGTTCAACAGACAATGCCTTGTAAAGACAAAAAGTAGGTAGAATTGAAGGTGAGGAGTTGAAGTTCTATCTCTCACACAATATATATGTATGTATATATGTGTGTATATATAATCATAGACTAACCTCCATTGAGCCAGAGAACAAGAGGCTTATTCTGAGGGGAAGAGGGAGATTCAGTGAGCCAGTAGAAGAGTGCTCGACCATGTTGCTCATTCACACTGACATAACCCGAGAACTGAGAGAATGCCACACGTGGCTGCCCTGGAAGTGCTGAGATCCGATCTTGCTCTTGCTCTTTTGGCACAGCAACAGCAAAAAAGGAAGAAAACGCAAAGATAAATAATAAGCACAGGAAGAAGGTATGAACCTTCCTTTGGAATGCCATCATTATTGCACTCTAAAACTCAAACTATGTATTAATAACACACACCAAAGGGTTTAAGGGCAAGTAGAATATATAAATGCTCTCCCTTTCCCTCTCTATATTTCTCTACTAATAAAAGTCTAAATGTGTTGTTTGCAGAAGATCTATGGAGAGAGATAAAAGAGATGGGAAGGGTAGCAGTAGCTATAGCTAGAATTATATGCAAGACAGCTTATATATATGAATATGTGTATATACATGGAACTGTTGAGGATGTTGATGCCTCAATTATAAGGTACTCATAGGGTGGACTCAATTGCATCACTAAAGACAACTTGCATGCCAAGTTGGAGAGAGAGAGAGAGTTGTACAAGGAAATTGAAACTTTAATCAGATACTCATGCCCGATGAGAACAAATTAGAAAACAAACATACATAATATGCATTGCTTTCTCCGTCCCTCCCTCTCTTTATCTCAATCTCATATGACCACTCACAGTTTGGTTCAAATTAATGGCCATCAGCATCATACATACACTTCAAGATATTTAAGGTTATGCTGAGAAGTGGTAAAAATTTTAGAATAACTGTTTTTCAAACATAAGTTAGACTCAATGTGAGATAAATCAGTCATGTAAAACAACATTGTTGATGAAAACTCTTTCAATATCATGAGTTAAGAAACAAGTTCTCTCTCCACAGGTGTTCCTCTATTCACATAATCACAGAAGAAATTCTGTCTTAATGCTTTTAAAAACTTAAATTAGTAGTGAGTTTTGTCATGAGTTACGTCATGACTCTTTGTAGATACATATATTATATGGTTTGTTGAGAAAAGTTTTTGTCTCTTTCCTTTGCAGGCTGCAAATTTGGAAGATTCATGTGCAATGATATATCCAATATAGCCTGCTGCACTTGGCCTTGTATTTGACTAAAATAAACTAACACTAAAAACTAGAGACAGCACACAAGTTGATCCTTAATGTTAGCATTATTTGGTCAAACCATTCCAGTTGCTTCATTCATTAAGTTTCATTTTGACTTACTTTCAATGAAATAAATTTAAAACTTGGATTGGAAGATTGTGTAACATGAGGTAGCTTAGCAATGTCGCTATTCCCAACTTCAACTTCCTCAAGCCAGCTAAACTAATGCATACATACACAATTTGTTATCTGTGTTCTAAAATAATACTCTATATGAATCTGCATTAAATATAGAGAAATTTCAAAGTATGGTTTTGGAAGAGAGTGAATAATACTTTATTCTAGATCTTCACTAGCTAACTTGTGGTCATACTTAGAAGGAAAAAGAGGCAGAAGGTGATGTGGGGTTGCATTAATTTTTTTTCTTGTGAGCTTTAATGGAGGGAGCCATCGATTCCTTGACATATAAGACAGTGGTTGCAGCTGGCCCCAACTCTTTCCCAACCATTAAGATGAGGGCTCACAAGAAAATGCTAGTTCTTGTCGCCTCACTTTTGTTCCAGAGTGATGTTGCTGATGCTGTAAGAATCATAAATGCTGCATATACAATTATTTTCTCAAACAACAAAATTCCAATCATGCATTTAACACCAAAAGTAGTAAATCAATTCTAGCTTTCACTGCTCATCAAACTCATCATGCAGAGTTACCATTCACCAAGGACTTTTTTTTTTCAAACCCTTTTCTACTAAGTTCTGCAGAATTGAATCTTTAGGGTTCAATAGTTTCACATTTCATAGAACATCAAGAATAATTTGAATGCACAGTAACAATAATGTTGTCAGAGTCAGCTTCATGTAAGAATAGAAAAATTAAAAAATAAAAGTGTTCCTCCTAGGGAGATCTAGAAAACTGTTGACTGGTTTCGTCTTCCTCTCTCCTACCGATCAGTCAGCTCGCACCTCAGCCTACTCCATCAGTCTTCGTGCTACTCTTTTAGGTCTCGGTCGTCTGATCGCTCAGCCTCTGAGGAGAATGCCGAATGAGAGTATCTGTAGAAGACACTCTGATGTTCAAGTCAGCAAAGGGACGTTCGGCACTTGGAGGCGTACAGTGATTAATGACGTACTTTGTTATTTGAATGTGCACTTTTTATATTATTTTAATGAATTTACCTTATTGGACCAAGTTAGTGAAGTGGGTCCAAGTTAGTGAAGTGGGTCGCACTTAGAGGTGTATAATGATGATTTAGCTTTGTTAACCTTGATTGAGCGTTAATTGACCAAAGGTGTTGGACAAACTACATGGATGTGTATCGTTCGGTCGGCGACTCGGTTGTGGGAGCTGGGACCTGGGACCTGGTGTTGGCGGTTCGATCCAGTACAAAAAGTTATTCTAAAAAATTTAAATTTAAATTTAAATTCAATATAATATTTTAATTTTTTATATGAATTTCATATTAAAGAACATAACATCTATTAAGTAATGGAAACTAATTTATTTAAATTTAACCTATAAATTAATTGTTAATAAAAGATTATTTTAGTTTCACTACTCCACTTCCAAGTCTTAAATATGTAATTCTTGAACAAATTTTACCTAATTTAAATATTATTTTATTATTGAACAATATTTTGGTCTATATTCCAGTACAACACGGCACGTGTTTTGATATATTATTAGTCTAATAAGTATTGGTACATATAGTAATATATAGTAATGGAGTACTAAAAAAGGTATTGCTACTTCTTAGACATGACTAATACCTGAAAATAAATTTCTAAAGTTAGCAAATATATAAGTATTACATTCTCAATTTTAATATTTTATGATAGCACTATATTTTAAATTCGTGTGATGCCGGGGCTTATTTAAATTAAATATTTTCGTATTTTAAATTTGTATATTTTATTGAATATATACTTATATTTTAAAAAAATTAATATGTTACATATAAAATACACTAAAAGTGTGAGGCGGGATTAATTATAATTATAATTAATACATGTCTAAATACAACCTATTCAAATTTATTAGTATTTGTTACTGCTTCAATTAATAGCAACGGAATATCTATACGAAGTGCATAAATTTTTAAAAAAAATCATTGATGTAATTAATAATTTTAAATATGTTTATTATTAAATATATTTTTAATTTTTAAAATTAATGTATTTTTTAATATAAAAAATATAGCCGTTAATTATTTAAAAATAACATTTTTAAACTATTTTAGTTATATAACTTTTAAGGTTGTGTTATTATCGTTAACAAATAGATCAAACGCTTGTAATGAGTTAGTTATTATTTAATTTTAAAATCATTTGGAACTTTGATATCCCTTATTTATAAGGATTATTATTTCTGAGTATTATTATATGGTTATTTTGTATAAAATTAGTGACATATAATAAAATCTTTTATTTTAATTTTTGTATGTATGTAGGCTTTTTTATATGTTTTTAAATATATACTACTTTAATGTCTTATTATTGGTACTTGTATAAGGCTTAGATAGTATGTGCTTTGACAATTGAATCTTCTCTCGGTTGTGTTTTCCTCTCTTTCTTTTTCGTATTCGATCTTCGACTCTTGGACGGGAGTGTACCTGCAAAAGATTATTCGACGCTCAAGTAAGTATTTAGTATTTTAGTATGGTTATTGTAGTGACCAAAACGTACCTTATTCATGTATAACATGCTTATTTATAGAGTTTGTAGTGTGTTGTATTTAATGTGTATATCATAACTTAAATGGAATTAACTCATTTGTCACATATCTTCTTATTTTACCTTGGTGTATTACCTCTCACCGGTTAGATTGTTGATTCGTCAGCCCCGACCAATATATTATTATTATTATTAATATTATTTCAAGTAATTTCATAAACACGATTATATACTTTATTAACAAAAGTGTTAATGGTAATAATAACAAATTAAAATCTTATTCTTCAATATAAATTTCTAAAATTATAAACTCATAATGTCCCATATTTTTTTTTTATAATTATAAAAAATACAAAATTAAAATTGAAAAGTATAAATTTAATATGTTAAGATAGAAGTTTAAAAAAATGTTTAATTTTTTAATATTTGATACTATAGGCCACATTTTCTTTTATTAGCAAAGAATAAATAAAATAAAATGAGATAATTCAGGGGTGCTCCAACTCTTGTACAAAACACCCAAAACAAGTTTCCTAGCACCCAACCAACTAAGGATCCACCAGACATTACAACACACTAACCATAAACCTACCAAAAACATTTCCCAAATTCTCCAAGAGACCCTACACTCAAAAAATAGATGTATTACCGTCTCTTCTTCCACCCCCACAAAGGGAACAACAAACACACGCCATAGGTATACCACATCTCAAGAGATTTCCTTAGTGGCAATCGCATCATAACACCCTCCAAGTCGTAAAATGTGAAGATGGTAGGGTCTTTAATGTCCAAAACTCCGCAAAAGACTCCCCAAACCTGCAGCCTCCTCCCCCAAGAGAATACATATATGTGATGGAAACTTCATATCTTTTAGTTAATATAGATTTTGATTGTAATTTGCGTGTTTAAAAGGTTGTAAATAACTATTTTATATTTTATTTTACATATATAAAGTAGCTAAGTCATTTAAATTTTTTATTTAGAATGTTAAATTTTGTTTTAATGAAATAAAAATAGTCCTATTTGATTAAAATAATCTTAAGTTTGTTGGATTGTAAAAAATAATATTTTAATTTATTAAAATCGCTTAAATATTTCATGTGCACCAAAATTCATTATTTTTTTTTAATTAAAATCACTTAAGAACTTGTAAGTTACACATCACTCTTTTAATAGATTGAATTTAGGTTTTAATCAATAAAAAACACTTATATATATACACACACAAGTACCAATGTTTTAATAAATTAAATTAAAGTTTTAATTTAAATAACTTCACTTAAAATTCAATTTAATGGTTTTAATATATTAAAAACATTTTTTTAATGAAATAAAAGTTGGAACAAGACACCATGCTTTTATCAACACGACATTGAGTAAACTGCGAGTTTTGGGAGTTTTGGAAGGTAACAGTGACAAATTTCATTAATAAATTGATAAAGGTATTTGAAATGTTATTGTTAATGATCCTTATATTTTAATTACAAAGTACAAAGTTAATGATGTTGAAGTTGAGAAACCATGGGTTGATTGGAATGATATGAAAAATAAAATAACTCTATGATTCTAAAATAAAAAATTATCATTACTTCTAGAGTAAAATTTGATGGATTTTCATATTTTTTTAATGTAGGAAGGAGATGGAGACACATTGAGATTACAGGAAAAAAAAGAGAATAAGGAAAGTTAATATTGAAAATGTGACATGTTAAAAATGCAATAGGAAAAGTTAATGTACAAAAGGAAATTCAAACATCATTGATCATGTAATGGGGTTAAGAAAAAAAATTGAAAAAAATTAGAGACCATTTTAGAAATTAAAAAAAAAGTTTCTAAATTAGTTTTTATTATTGTTAAATAGTTTCTAAATTGGTATCTAATTAACTACCAAAGTTTTAACTGTCAATTATTTAGATTCTAAATTTGGTAGAAAAACCTTAGGTACTAATTAGATATTAATTCAAAAACCATTTAACAATAATAAAAACTAATTTAGAAATAAATAAAAAAATTAGTCTCTAAAATGGTTTCTAATTTAGTCACTATAGCAACTAGTTATTTTTTGTCTCTACAATTGATTTTTATTTCATGATTTTCTTGTAGTGATCATTAATCATGGGTTAAGCAAAAAAAAATTGAAAAAGAAAAGTTTATGGAAAAGTTATTGGGTGTCTTATATATTTTCACAGTTATTCTTAATCAAAAGATTTGTCTAGCATGAATTTTGTGTCACTTTTTATAAGTTACGAAAACACTAATTAATAATGAATAGATTTGTTGAACAAAGAAGTCACTCACAAGAACTAAAGAGATATTCCACCGAAGACAACACAAGACTATTGGGCTATTGGGTTAAGCATTTATCACTAGGCTAAAAGCTATAGTTGATAATTATGGTATAACTCTTACATAAGTGCATAGCAACTCAAGTGCCACAATTCGATTGTGACTAGCTTACCTAACCTCCACCACGGGAAAATTTATCCAACATGCAATTATCTCCCCATCAATAATTGTGTCATTGGGAATCAAACTCGTAACCTTGACTTTGATACTAATTATTGAATCGAATGCCTATCACTATGTCATAAGTTATAATTAATAGTCAACATACAACTCTTTTTAGGATTTTGTTTCATGCACTCCTATGATTTTTTAAATTATCATTCTACCCTTCATGACATTTTTATTGTGACTCCTAGATTACTTATTCTAGAAATCTTCTATAACATATGAGATGTTTTCTAGAAAAAGTTTTTCGTAAAAAAAAATTCAAAATATATGAGATTTTTCTAGAACACTACATAAACAACCATGTTCAATTTCCTAATTGTGTAATCTAAAAATATTACTAATTGACCAACCCATAATGGAAAATAAAATACAAAACTATATAACCTCCACCAAACCCAACATTTACTCCTTCCCCCTCTCTTCGCTCCCACTGTCTCTCATTTCTCCTTGACAAAGACTTCAAACTTCCTAAAGGTCTCTGATGGTGCCCCTGCTAATGTCATAATTATCGTCGCGAGACTCGACGACAAGGTCACTTTTGTGGACATGTAATGATGAGTTTGGCCACACACTTGTCAGAATCTTAAAAGAGAATGAGATTCATATCGATGGGATCACTTTTGATCAAGATGCTTGCATCGCCCTAACGTTCAATTCCACTCATAGTTCCTTCCCTTTACCATCAACCACTCCCAATGTTTTTGACTTCGACTGACAATGGGATGTGGCAACAACATGGGTACAACAAGAATGTGGACACATCAAAGAAGAAGAAGAAGACATAGTGGTGGTAATAGATGTAGTAGTAGTGACGACATGGTACTACAAGGAGAGGTGGTTTAGTCTTTTGTTGTTAATATGGAGATGCATGTAGTAATCAAGGGGTGTAGGAAGAAAAAGTCATATTTTTACTTAAGAGTGTAATAGTCCAAACATCACGATTCGTTTATGACTTGACTCATCTCATCTTCAACATGAGACCATTGATGCCACTTGTAATAATGGCAAGAAAAGATACATAAAGAGAAACAAATAGAATGACATAGTTTTGAAATTTCATCTCTATTAACAAAGAAATTTGGAAGATTTTTTATAATAAGAACAAAGACAAAAAAATCACTCAAAATAGGTATTATAATAAAATCTTATTTGATTCACTTTACTTATTTTGGTACTAGAAAACATAGATAAAACTGAGTGTACAAATTTTCAAAAGAAGTATAGGCACAAAGAAAATAATAGAGAAAAAAAAAATAGCCTAAAAAAGTATATTTGACACCTTCTCGTGAATGATTTTTTTTTTAAAATAAAATTTTATCTCAAGGTCAATCATCATAAAGGCGAAGTTACTCTCATTTTATGATTAACTATAACTATGATAATTTTTTTAATTCATTCAATGAAATTTATTACAAGACAAAGAAGTTGATCTAGTCTAATATTAAGCTAACATAGATGGCTTGAAAACAAAATAGTCGAATTATTATAAGAATTGGATAACTCAAAATTGAATTATGAAGTTTTAGAAATGATATATATATATATGTAAAATTCTCATATAATTCTATTTCTAGTTTTAAAGTTGTTGTTTCTATACACGAAGATTACATGAGTTTGGAAACTAAATTTAGTATTTGATTAGAAGAACTTGTAAAATTCACTATAAGAAGAATTAATCTTGATGTACTTCTTAATTCTAAAAAAAATGTATTATGAATAAGTTATACATTTTTGAAGAAAGAAAAGTGTTATAAAAATTTGTTTTAATTTTAGTAAGTTATTCAATACTCCATTTATAACATGTTTTTATTGTTCGAAGAAAGTACATACTTATATGTATTGCATTGTTGCATTATCAAAGTTGGAATGCTTAGTGGTAGATATGTTTTGATGACAAAAGATTAAAAAATAAGTCACTAATAATTTAGAACCCAAATTCTTTTACTAATTCTTTTCTTTAATATTCTTGAAATCAAAGAATCCTTGTGATTTCGACAGAAGTTGTTCAAGACATATTATAGAATATTAATTGCTTAACTAATGGAGTATTAAAAGGTATTAGTGAAAATGATATAATTTTTATATAAGTTATGAAATGTTTTCTTATAAGGTTAACTTATATTAGAAATTTACCCCATAATATTAATCGTAATTTCGTATACTAATCGTTTAAAACTAATAATAATTTCACACATTAAACATTTATGTGATTATTACGTGGCATGCAAGGCCAAATGAATTGTTTTTTTATTGTTGGGGACAATCCATCTTCTAAGTGTCTTTCAATGATTTCCAATTAAAGGATGTAAAGTAATCATCAAATTGCTTCTCATATAATAAATTCTAAAATTTGCAATAAATAATAAACGGAGACCTATAATAGATTTTTCTGAATTATTTATTTATTAATGAGTAACGTACGACTATCATTATATTCAATCCCCATATACTTGTTATTCATTATTAATGATTCTATCTGAATTTTTCTTTTATACCATGATTGTGGGTCATGCTAACAAGGCTAAATGATTTTTCTTTATTGTTAGAATAATCCATATTTTCTATCATATCATAAGAAGTCATCACAATGTTTAAGAGTGATAAAACTAAATCCTTATTCATGCTGAAATTTGTAATAAATAATAATTTTATATCATTAATCAATACACATAAATAATATATATGAATATTTTAATTACTTATTTTTTAATGGGTAAATAGAAGAGTCATAATATTTAATTCGAATATACTTATTACTGGTCATAAGTGATCTTTAGTTGGATATCTTTTTTTATAATTAAGTAATCAAAGTTTTTTTATAAGAAAAAATAATAATTGAAAATTATTTATAATCTATTTTTTTATTTAAACTTATAGAATTAAGTTATTTATAACAAGATTAATTTCATTTAAATTTTAGCTGTCACTGGTAGTCATGACACAACCAGAATACAACAAAAATAAATCAATAAGTCTCCATTTTTAATACTAATCACCCATATTTTTAGCAAATTAATTTTATAATATTTTAAATCTTATTTATCGGATTCAGTTTAATCTTCCATATTTTTTTTTATTTCCATCTTAATTTTTTAAAATTTGAGTAAAATTTGATTTTTTTACAAAAATAGTTCCGTGTTTAATTTAACATAAATTTTGACTCCGTAGTTCCAGAGAGAAACGTATTTGATTAGATTTTACATTTACTACATCAAACTATGAGACCTAACCAACGTTAAAACAAAAGATTTCATAACTTATATGTTGTTGAAAATAGCATGAAAATTGAATTTTACAAATAGTAATAAAAATTCAGTAAAATAGTGACTTTAAATGTTATCTTAAAATTGAAATATAACGGTTTTAAAAAGATAAAATTAAATAAAAGAGAATAATATAAGAGTATAACGAAGAGGGGTAGTTTTGAAAAAATATCTGACTAACCTTTTTAGAGAAGAATCAACCTCGAAACGACGTCGGCTTAGACGGTCTGAGTCAACGGCGGCGTACGCGGTTTGCACCGTCCCTGGGATCAATCTAGCACGTGTCAGATTCCATCACCTTCTGCATTTTCCGTATCCACCAGAAAACCAAACCCACTTTTCCATTTTTTTCAATTTTCAATTCTGCGACTTTCCCAAATCAGAAAAAAACCTCTCCGAGACGGTGGCATTGCAGTGATCAAAGATGTTGGAGCAGTTACTGATTTTCACGCGCGGAGGGTTGATCCTGTGGACCTGCAACCACTTCACCAACGCCCTTAAGGGGTCTCCGATCGACACGTTGATCCGGTCCTGCCTCCTGGAGGAGCGATCCGGCGCGGCGAGCTTCACCTACGACGCACCTGGAGCCTCCTACTCCCTCAAATGGACCTTCCACAACGACCTCGGCCTCGTCTTCGTCGCCGTCTACCAGCGCATCCTCCACCTCCTCTACGTCGACGATCTACTCGCCGCCGTCAAGCGCGAATTCTCCCGCCTCTACCAGCCACAAAAAACCGCCTACCGAGATTTTGACGAGATCTTCCGCCAGCTGCAGATCGAGGCCGAGGCACGCGCCGAGAATTTCAAGAAAACGAATTCCCTCCCGGCGGTGGCTCCTCAAAGGAAACAGCAAAACACCACGTGGCAGGGGGAAGGGAAAAACGCTGGGTCAGAAAAAAAGAGTGATGGTGATGGTGATGGGAAGAAAGGGCGTAGATTGGAGAATGGTGGTTTTGTTGTAGCTAATAATAATTCTAATGCTAACTTGAAGAGTAGTGGTAATGGTAGTGTGAATATTGGGAAAGAGAATGAGAGTGCTAATATAGGGGCTTTTGATGTAAATAGGCTGCAGAAGCTTAAAGGAAAAGGGGGCAATGGAAATGGGAATGGGAATGGGAAGAAGAAAGTTGCTGTTGTTGCTGACAAGGCTGAGCCAAAAAAGGTGGTTAAGAAAAACAGGGTTTGGGATGATTCTCCTCCGCAAGCCAAACTGGACTTTACGGATCACCTTGATGGGGATGAAGATGGGGATAAAAAGGTTGACTTTCTTGCTAAGGAACAGGGGGAGAGTATGATGGATAAAGAAGAGGTTCTTAGCAGTGACAGTGAGGATGAAGAAGAAGATGATGATGATGATACTGGAAAGAATAGCAAGCCTGAGGCTAAGAAAAAGGGTTGGTTTTCGTCTATGTTCCAGAGGTGGGATTTCATTGCAGATGTCGTGAAAATATGAAACTTGTTTTTACGTATTATGCATTTCATTTGTTTTATTAATGTGTTTCATTTGCTTTATAATTGCTGCTTTATATAGTACGGGCTTGCTGTGCATTGGATTTTTCTACTTTTCTGTGAAGATTTTGTTGTTTGTCTCATTGTTACCTTAAGAGTCGATACCTGGAGAGAATTGGATTTTTCTGATGATAATTCCTGAGCTCTGGTACTGGTGACAAATTATGTGATAAATTTTATTCAATAGGGACCTTATGGATTTGGCTATGTTAATATGTACTATACGTGATCTCTCTTAAAGATATACACATTCATTGGCAAGATGCACAGTAATTAAACTCTTTGTGTTAAGAAATTTAGTAAGGGAGTTGGAGTTGGGACCATAAATTGGTGGCATCTTGAATTAAGTTCCATTTATGTAAATCTAGGGATGCTGCCCAGTTTGTATTTTCCTTTTGCTGGTATCTATCTACTGGTTGAAGCTTATTGTATTTGCTTTTATTTTTATTACTTCTTTGCAATTTCCTTCTTTGAACTGAAGTGGCTTATAAGAATATTCATGTACATCCTTGTGCCCAGTATTGCTGGAAAGGCCAATTTGGAGAAGTCAGACTTGGAACCGGCTTTGAAAGCTCTGAAGGACAGGCTCATGACCAAGAATGTGGTATGCATTTATCCTCAACATAACAATATCTAAATGGTTATCAATTGTTTTTTTTGCCTGTTATCAAGCTTGCTAATTTTGTTTACATTTTGACTCTCTTGTAGGCTGAGGAAATAGCTGAGAAATTATGTGAGTCTGTGGCAGCAAGTCTTGAAGGCAAAAAGCTTGCTTCATTTACAAGGATATCTTCAACAGTGCATGTCCGTTACTATCCTTTCACCTATCAACATGTGATGCTGGCTTCTTCTTTATATTTATTCTATAACATTCATACTGATGCTATGGTTCGAAAAATGAATGCAGACAGCAATGGAAGATGCACTTGTTCGTATTTTAACCCCAAGGCGATCTATTGACATATTGAGGGATGTTCATGCTGCCAAGGAGCAAAGGAAACCATATGTTGTTGTGTTTGTTGGAGTTAATGGAGTTGGAAAATCTACTAATTTGGCTAAGGTAAAGAAAAATCGTATTATTTTTCTTCTATTTATTTAAAATTCCATAGTTGGACTTGCTTTTTTAATCAGCAGGAGATATTCTACTTTGTGTATTTGTGTAGGTTGCTTACTGGCTTCTTCAACACAACACTAGTGTCATGATGGCTGCGTGTGATACATTTAGATCGGGAGCTGTTGAGCAGCTGCGGACTCATGCACGTAGACTTCAGGTTTATACTGATTTTACTTCTCAGAGATTAATGCATGTACACATACATATATATGCTGCATACCACAATTAGTTATTGGAAACAGGTAGTCTTAGAATGTTCCCTTTTCAGATCCCTATATTTGAGAAAGGCTATGAGAAAGATCCTGCCATTGTAGCAAAAGAAGCAATTCAGGAAGCTTCACGTAATGGTTCAGATGTGGTTCTTGTTGACACAGCTGGCCGTATGCAGGTAATTATTGCAGTTATTGTTATAGTCAAGTGTTTGGTGATTTTATGAGCGTACGGAGTACCTAGGGACTCCAATGATTTGTTATCACAGTTTACAGTCTTTGCAGTTTCCTATGATGAACTCTGATTTATTTTGTAATAGAATACCACCCTTGTTTTAGAATGAAATATGTTGATCTGCTTTATTTGGATGTCATTGATGGAATTTATTTCAAAGGTTTTACATGTTCATCTGACATGTCCCTGCTGGCTTTCAGGATAATGAACCATTGATGAGAGCCCTGTCAAAGCTTATCTACCTCAACAATCCTGACCTTGTCTTATTTGTTGGAGAAGCACTGGTTGGTAATGATGCAGTTGATCAGCTTTCGAAATTCAACCAGGTTTGGTTCTACATAATATTTGTGCTACTGTTTTGTTGTTTTTCTTTCTATTTGTCCTACATAATAGTTATTGAAAATCTATTTCATTGCAGAAATTAGCGGACCTCTCAACATCTACCACACCCAGATTGATAGATGGGATCCTGCTCACAAAATTTGACACTATTGACGATAAGGTATGCAAGTTCGACAACTACAAGGAAGTTAAATTTCCGCGGAACATTTGGATCTTGATGAAAATTTATTGACATCTTTCCTTTGTCAGGTGGGAGCTGCACTTTCAATGGTCTACGTATCTGGGGCTCCAGTGATGTTTGTGGGCTGTGGACAGTCCTACACTGACCTCAAGAAACTAAACGTGAAGTCAATTGTGAAGACGCTCCTTAAATGAGAGATCAAAATATAGCTGTCATGAATGTTTCTGTTTGATGAGTAACTTGATTATCCCGCAGATCCCACTGCTTTGTAAGACAGTTGTTATTGGTAAACTTGTTTCCTCTTTCCACCATGAGAATGACGAGTGTAAGACGGTTTAACTATGTATCATGTCTTATTTCATTTTCCTCACCTTAATAAGTGAATAGTCCATGCAGATAATTCAAATATTTATACCGTGTTTTGTCATGTTGTATTGATGTGATTTTCCTCTACCTACTTGTAATGTTATATTTGGATTGTTATAAATTGTTGTACTTGTGTTATAGACTTAAAAGCCCAAACAATTGATCATTTTGTGTCACTTGTGTTAAGATTAAACAACTTCATCCTAAGTGAAGGAACGGAACAGAACTTGCTCTATTTTCACTTATGTCCCAAAAATTTGTTTACACCGGTAAGCGTCTTCAATGAGCGAGCTCCTTTTTTGTTTAATGTATGAAGAAGAAAATCATACATTTTGATCCTTTATAAGAAAAGTACAAAGGCTTCTATTAATGAAAATCTCAAGAAACCAAAAAAAACTGTCAGCATTATTCACATTTTGTCAATTGAAACCATATTCCCACAACAAATAATTAAATATAAATTAATTTAAAAATATAAAATAATTAATATTATATTAATTAAGTTAGATATTATTTTATAAACTAAAAATTATTAATATTTAAAATAGTTTTTTATTACTAATATAAAAATTCAAAGTAATTTTTAAATTAATATTAAATATTAACTATCAAGAATTTAGTTACTAATTATTTTAGATTATAAATTAACTGTTAATTTAATTAAAGATTAATTTAGAATTTAAATAATTATTAACTAAAATTTTAATTATTAATATTAATTAATTTAAAAATTATTTTATATTTTTTTAATAATTTTAAATATCAAAAATATTTTAAGTTAATTAATATAATGATTAATTATTTTTTATTTCTAAATTAGTTGTTATTTAATAAATTTGTTTAGAGTGATTGGACTTTCATATATTTTTATAGTGAAATAGGACTTTCATCTTATACTCTACATCTTTTAATTTTTTTAACTCATTGGATTATGTCCTGTTAATACTATTCTGTATCACTTAATTAATGCATTTCTCATAAATGATCAATATGGAAAAAAATATATATGAACATATAGAGGGGTGTATGAACATAAAAATAGACATTTACAAACTATAACACAAAAATAGTTGTATTAGGTTTTCGAATTTTATAACTCCATTTTATATCATCAATTATATTAAAACACATAAAAATAAATTAATTTGCACACATCAATACTACTACAATATTTCTAAAATTAAATTCCTAGTGCATAAAACTTTTAATACACTTCTAAATTTACCCTCAATGCTATAGTAATTTTTAATAAAATGCACTATGATTTGAAACATTTAATACATCGAAATTTTCTTAAAAATATTGTTTTGTTAATCTGTTTACAAACACATAATATTATAATAAATTTAACATTGTTAAAAAAAATAGTGTATTTAATTTATAAAATGTTATTTTAAAAATCAATCTTAAATGAACCTCCCTTTCTCTCTCATATCACTTTTCTCTCCTTTATTTTTTTTTTCTTCATAATTTAATCACATCCCCCACTAATTGAGAATAATGTTTGAGTAAATTTTGGATTGTACTAATAATAACTTTAATTGTGTTTAAGAGTTGTATTTGATAATCTCTCTTTGGGTAAAACTTTGAAAATAGGTTTGTTATGTTGCATGAGGTTGATATTATGATGCTTTTGCTTAAACAAAAATAACACTTCAAATCAACCTTTGTGTTCACCTAAGAAAAACAACATTAAAAATCAATTCTCATTGCCAAATTTTTACTCAAGCTAACTATTTTTGCTCAAGAAAGTTTATTCCGATTTAAACTAAAATATTTTTCTCAAGCTAAAAAAATTAAAATTATTTTTGTTCTTATTTTAAATATTAAATTAATATTAAGTTGTAAATTTAATTGATTTTGTTTTTTGTTGAAATAAGTTATATTATATTACAATATTTATTGATATGATGGAATTGTATGAATCTATGGGGATAATATGTGAAACTATTGTTTGATTTGTATATTATTAAGTATTGACACTATGTTGTAATAGAGATTCTCGATGATCGAAGTCACATAACTAAGATAACAGGTGGTGAGAATCTAAAGGGAGAGTTCTTACATATAACATATGTAGAAACATGGTATAAGTTGGATTGAACTTTCCTTAATACCATGATTCTTGGATTCACTTGTAAATTTAAGTAATAGATTGGATCAGATGTCATTTTTTGATAAAAGGCACTTTTGTTATGTTTGTTGAATATCCTTGATGTATATATCCATGTGTAGTTTATGTATTTATTGCATATATTGTAGTAATTGAATTGAAATTGAAATGTTGTGATTTGATAATTGATTTTTTTTTCTATATACTTTTATTATATTAAAAATTATTTCAATATTCTACCAGAAAATCATGAAATATAAACCAATTTTAGAAACAAAAAATAATTAGTTGTTATAGGGACTATTTCAAAAACAAAAAAAATGGTTTCTAATTAGCTACAAAGGATTTTGCTATCAAATTTAGAATATAAATAATTGGTAGTTAAAACCTTGGTAATTAATTAGATACCAATTTAGAAACTATATAACAATAATAGAAACTAATTTAGAAACCAATTTTTTTTATTCTCTAAAATGATCTCTAATTTAGTCACTACATCAACTAATTATTTTTTGTTAATTGATTTCTATTTTATGATTTTTTTTATAGTGATAGTTTATCCGGATGCACATGAAGACCATATATATTTTTATTAAACTCTTACTTCTAAATATATTGTATTTATCTATGTTTTATGTGTATTTAAGCAGTATTTTGAACTATTCCATATTTTTTTTATAGATATATAGAGTTTACAACATAATAGTTACTAAATATTTGAAATGTTTTATAATAAATGTATATTACATACTATAATATATATTTATAACATACTTAGTAATATACTAATTATATTATTGCAATTATATGCTATAGCAACTTTTTTAAGCTAACTCTTAATAAAAAGCTTTCCATTTCAAATGTGTAATTTTCAAGCACATAAATTATTCTCCCAGCAGTTTTACGATAAAAAAAAAAAACATATTTAATTGAAGTTGAAAGGTTATTATGATTAAAAAAATTAAATATTTATTTATAATGTTATAGTAATACTAATACACTAGTTCAAATTTATCTATTTAGAGTTTTCAATGGTTACAGTCAAATATAAACATTTTTTTAATCTTATTTAAAATTTTATTTATTATATAAAGGTTGATTTTAACAATGTTATCATCACTAAAAAAATCGATAAAATCGGATAGATATAAACTATAAAGATTTTGTTCAATAAAAATAAGAATATAATATAATATATAAAAGTTTTCACGTTTAAATACTAATACTATAAAATATTATATTATTAAAAATCAATTTATAATTGATAAAAATTACAATAAAATATAAATACTAAAAATATCATATTATATATAAAATATTCACACTTAAATACTAGCCATCCTTAATGTGATTAAGAGTCTTTTCTAAGAACAACCAAGATAACAATATTTATTTGAAGATAAAATTTATGAATTTATACTTTTAATTTTTTATTCATTATTCAAAATAAACCAAAATTCAATTCAATAAAATATAATTTTATAAATAAAACAAAATATGGTTTTATCATATACTTTATTTGAAAAATATTTAAAAAATAACCATGGATTCACAAGAAAACATACTAATTATTTATTAAGTTAGTAACTTACATTAATGTTCCTACAAAATATTTTAAGTACAACCATAAACTATTTTAGTTTACATAGAAATATACTTAATTTTGTCATATATTAAAAGTGTTTTGTAGAAAATTAAATTTATTCAAATATTAATCATTCTTTTATCTTAAAGTGTGTTATGTGCAAATCGAAATAGATAACTCTTTCTCAAACTTCGTATGCTTATGTTGTCAATTGAGTTTTTTAAGTTATATAACTCTTTTAATCTGATTCTTCACCATTTTACATAAAATAAACATTAAAACTTAGCCTTTTGAAAACAGAGTTCTTGGCAGTTATTTCTTAGCTGCGAATAATTATTGCCATTATTTTTTATACAATGTAATTAAATAAAAATGCTGAAAGCGTAATTGTACTGCTATCTTGTTATTAACAGTACCAACTTAATTAAAACAAATACTAATATATAAATTTGGAAAATGCATTTTATCTGCAGGGCTTTCATTGGTGCAATTTTTTATCTGTTTTTAATGAATTTGGAAAAAAATTATTTATTTATAAAAATGGATAACACGTCTCACAAAGTGTGTGGTCACTTAAAATAGTAATTTCATTTTTTTTACAAGCTCGACGCAAATCTCACTACTGAGTTTTCATAAATATTTTTACGATGATTTTATTTTTTATTAATTAAAGTTTTTATGCATATAATAATTTACTTTAATTTTTTAAGTGAAGTTTGCATATACACGTGACATTTTAATTTTATTAAATTTTCAAAAGAAAATTTTGTAATTAGAAAGTTCTCTTTTTTATACTTTAAAAATAATATTTAAGTATTTTTTTTAAAATGTAGATAGTTTTTCTTAACAATAAACTTTGAATAATTTTTGTAACTTAGATTCTTGAAAGGTTAAATAAAATTAAAATTAATCATGGTATATATTTGAAATGAAGTATACATTTTTATTGAAGACATAAAACTGTACATTATATTTTAAAAGTACATCACTTGAAAAAGTATATATAAATTAATTATTAATATATAGATTGAAATTAATTAATTAATTATTTTATAAAATTAATTTAAATAGATTGGTGAGTGTAAATTATATTAACAATTTAGTTTAATTTTTAATAATATTAAAAAAAATTAATTTATAAAATGAACTAATAATGTATATTTAATTTTTTAACAACAATAATTTTCTTAAAAATATACAATAAAAACTTAATTAAAACAAATACGATAACTATATTTGGTTCTGTTTTTTCACCAAGTCATATTAGTGTGATTTTCCGTTTTTCATTGTTAAGTTTGAAGTTTAATTGATGATATTATTAATGTAAAATAATTATACTAAAAATTAATTATAAATCATTACAAGAATACATTTATCTTAAATGTGTTTCTAGAGTTTATACTTCTAATCAAACGAATATTCCTATATATTTGTATACAGATAATTTGATGCTCAACAATTGTTTAAAATATGCAGTTTTTTAACTTAAAAATGTTTATATTTTCATCTCTATTTAAACATTCTTCACCTTTTACAACTAGAATAAGAGTAGGCAAATTGGAACTGGTTAATTTATTATCTTCGGTAAAATCAATTTTATGAATTTGACTCAACTTAATTAAAATTATGATTATATCATATTTGACACAGATCATATTAAACTGACTTGTTAACATAATATTTTTTTCAATATATAACTATAACTAAAATATATTTTATAATATATAATTTAAAATATATATTTCATGATATATATCTAAAAATAAATTATATAAGATTAAGTTAAACTTAAAATTCACTTTTTATCGGACTTATCATATCAACCGGACCACTCATGATATTTAATTCCACGTACGAGTTGATAGGTCTCACGGCGTGAGAGAATGTGTTGGAGATTCCACATCTACTAAAGATAAGAACATTTCACCGTATATAACAGTGAATGTAAATCTCACCTATACTTAATTTTAAAAAGTTTAATAAAACTTAAAGCTCACTTCGTAATACATATCAACATTTTCATGTTATTATTAAGTCATAGAAATCAAATGCTGTCAAAAGGGACTTATGACAGGTTTTTTCTTTTTGCATAATTCTGCAATAACCATGACAACTCAAATACATGTTTTGTTCTTGAAAATAATTGTTGTTTTGATTGCTTTAATCTACATGTGGATGGATGGTAGTTATTGTATAAGGATTGGAATATTATTGAAGTATCTCTTTTAAATTAATTTTATTTTTTATTAATAAAAAAATAAATCATGAGAAGTTGTAATCCATAGTTTTTAAACTATATATGAAATTATATTATAGTCCATAGAATCAAGCTATATATGTTATAATTATTAGCATGTGGCATTTGCGATTGTGATAAGTCACTCAGACCAACAGGAACATGATATTGCCTCTACTTTCAAACGAAATAACAGTAACTCCTCACAAATATCAATAGTTATTATATATATATATATATATATTTCTTTTTATGATATTTTTTATGAATACTAAAAGAGGCCATCCATGCTTCTATATTTTTTTTAAAAAATGATAGTGGTGGTTATATAAATAATAAATAATTTGATATTATATGGTTAGAAAATATAAGTGTATTCCAAAAATATAAATGAGGTTATAAAAGAAAACTAATAGCAATAACTATAAAATTAAAATAAAATACACATTATATAATATATTTTACACCCTTAATGTAAAGAGTTAGCAGGCATGTAATTTTTAAATTACACATGATAGTTGGCATTTCACTTTGCAAAAAGAATATGCCTGTATGTTTGAATAAATTTAGTAATCAGTTTAATTAAATGCTTCTTTAATTAAAAAACTCTTTAAGTGTATTAGAGTGAATAACTTAATTAATTGACTATTTGATTGGTTATTATTAAGTGAGAGTTTATTCTATGGCACACTAAAATAACGAAAAAGTTTTGACCTATAAAAGAATTTAAATGTATTTCTTAAAGAGATTGGTTGGTTAAGAAAATAAAATTAGGAAGCTTTTATTGAAAAGTGTAGCAATTATTATTTTTGGGTAGTAATTATAGTTACCATGGCTTTAACAATTAATTAGTCATTTTAAGTACCTTTTGATAAAACTTATGTGCTTACATCCTTAGAGTTATGAAAAGGTATTTTTTTTTTTTAGCATTTTTAAGTGGGTGTGATTCACAAAAACCCTATTTATTTAATACTAAGTGGGAACACAAAACCCATTATCATACATCTCTCACATATTGAATGAACATGGGTGTGTGTTTAAGAAACAATGCATCTCCATTTTTGGTGATGCTCTCAATGTGCCTCTTGATTTGTTGCTCTCAAGCCAAACAATATGTGGTTGGAGGCACTGCAAATTCATGGAAGACTCCTCTCTCCTCACCACATTCACTCAACCACTGGGCCAACTCTCACCATTTCAAAATTGGCGATACTCTCGGTATTCTTTATAACTCTCCATTTTTATCCACTCTTTTTTTTTATTTCCTTCGACGTTCTATAAGAAAAAATGAAATATAAATTAATTTTATATAAAAAATAATTAGTTGCTATAGTAACTAAATTATAGACTATTTAAGAAACTAAAAAAAATTAGTATCTAAATTAGTTTATATTATTGTTAAATAATTTCTAAATTAGTATCTAATTAACTACCAAGGTTTTAGCTACCAATTATTTAGTTTCTAAATTTGGTAGCAAAAATCTTAGTTACTAATTAGATACCAATTTAGAAACCATTTAATAATAATAGAAACTAATTTAAAAACCAAAAAATTTTTAGTCTCTAAAATAATCTCTAATTTAGTCACAATAGCAACTAATTATTTTTTATTTCTAAAAATTGGTTTTTATTTCATAATTTTCTTGTAGTGATCTCACATTGACTACTAAGATATTTCATAGTTATAAGTAGAGTCAAACCTTATCTTAAAAACAAATTTTATAAAGTTAAATTAAACTTAAAATCAACTTCTTAATATAATATTAGAATCATTTAAAGTTAGCGAGAGTTTGTTGACATTACGTCACTATCAAATCAATATCGGACAATCTCACTTTATAATTCGGTTTGTAAGATTGAGTTAAACTTAAAATCCAATTTTTAATATGTTATTAAATTTATTTAAAGTTGATATTAGTGAGAGTTTGTTGATCTTACATCATTCACGGTCGTATCGTTATTCGTTATTAAATAATCAGTTTTATAATCAGTTTTATAGGATTGAATTACTCTATTTTATTTTAATAATAGGTTCATGTATTAATTTTCATTCATGGAAGTTTGTTTTGTAACTATATGCAGTATTTAAATACGATGAGAGAACTGAATCGGTGCATGAAGTGAACGAGACAGACTACGAACGGTGCAACACGGTGGGGCAAGAACATGTGGTGTTCAACGACGGGAACACGAAGGTCTTGCTTACAAAATCTGGATTCAGACACTTCATAAGTGGAAATCAGAGTCACTGCCGCATGGGGTTAAAACTCGCAGTGGTTGTCATCTCCAGAAAACCCATAGACAAGCCTCCTTGTCCTTCACCAGCACCATCACCTTCACCATTGTCACCAGCACCATCACCTTCACCATTGTCACCAGCACCATCACCTTCACCATTGTCACCATCACCATCACCTTCACCATTGTCACCATCACCATCACCTTCACCACTTCCAAATAACCACGGTGTTACTGGTAGTTCAAGTGCTGGATTTGTGGGAGTTACGTTGTGGTTGTTGGGGGTGATGATGTTACTTCTTTAATTTCAGAGTACGTTATGCATTTGCATGTTAATGTGTATTTGCTAATTAGGTCAAGCATTTTTATTCTTGTTTTTTCAAGTGTGAACTGTTTTCCTTTGAAGGGAAAAAAGGTTGTTTGGAAGGAGAACGATTGAGCCCTTTAGCTCCAATGCCTGGTCTTGGTGATTTTGAGTTTCAATAAGTCATTTGGATTTTTAAATGCACGTGCGATGGCTCTTCCAAGTCATTTTTGTTGCCAAATAAGTTCTCTGTCTCTTGTTCTTGTTCTGTATTTTACTATTTTGCATTAATCAAAGATATTTTTTTCTCCATTATGATATTGTATATGCAAAGTTAGTGATATATATATAAACCAAATAGAATGATAATATTTGTGATTTATATGAAAAATATAAACCTTTATTAAAATAAAAACTTAAGAAATTAGAGATATTTTTAAGAGATTCAATATTAATTATCGATAAAAACATTTCATAATAATATATATATATATATATATATAAATAAATAAATAAATGAGTGTAAATATAATTTTATATATCGTTTTATAAGATTATAAGGTTAAGTTGTTCTCAAAATTTCATTTTTTAACGTGTTAAGATATTTATTTATAACAAATATTATTAATTTCCTAATTTTTGAATATATTAAATTTAAATTAATCTTATTTTAAGCTTTTTTAAATGCTTTGATTGATAAAAAAAAATCAATTTATTAACCTTTAATTTTTTTTATTTGAATAAATGTATTTTAATTACTATCAAATGAAAAGGATTATTTAAATATTAAAGAATGATTAATAATCCAAAAATATTAATATGGATGATTTTGTTAGTAAATCTTTGATTGATATTATTTATTTGACAATATTTGTTAATATTTTTACAAAGGATAATTTTTTATTAATGTCAATTCACAATAGGTTTTAGTTTATATCGAAATCATTTTGATCGACATAAATTTCAAATAAATTATTTTATCTTAAAATTCTTTAAAATTATAATTTTATCATCAAACATTTCTTAATTGCTATTAAAAAAACTTACCTCTTAAAATTTCATATCCAAACATCCTTTCACGTGTTTGAATCTAACCAATTGCTGCTTAATATGTACAAAATATGCAATCGAGGATACGCAGATCCTGGAGTTGGCATAACGTGACAATTGATGATCCATAAAATCTGGATACGATATTCTGGGATGATTTTTTCTTTTTCTTTTGCATATTATTTGTCTACCAAATTAATTTCTTAAACAAAGTTCAAAGTGTGTTTTAACAGACGTTTTTACCAAAGTAATTAATTTGTGGAAATTCTAAATGTTTTACGATAAAAAAATATGTTGTTTGGGAAAATAATTTTGAAAAAAAATCAAATTTTAAAATTTTATAGTAGTAATTGAATTACTTGAAAATATAGAATTTCAAATACCATTTTAAAAGTAAAAATTTGAAATTCTTTATAATTTTAAATGTATATTTCATTTTTTATATTTCCTCCTCAAGTTAATTTTGATTTGGAGGTCATTAACTTACTAAAATTAAGACATTTTTGGATAACTAATTTTTTATTAATGCCGATTACGATTTTTTTATTAATGTTAATAGGAGTTATTTTTATTTGAATTGTTATGATTACTTTTGTTGTTGTTATAGACTACTGCTACTTTTCGCTTAATATTTTAATTAGGATTTTTTTTTTATCAATATTAAAAAGATTACTTTTTTTAGCATATGTGAACTATATTTTGTCAACGTACGTCTACAATGATTTCTTATGATGGACATAAATGTTATTTTTTTTGTTAATTGTTCGTTAAGATTATTTTTACAAATGTTGATTTGGACAAAATTTCAGCGATTAAGTAAGATTGTTTTACCCTTCTCAATTGGTAAACTTTCCCGTTGACATTCATCTGGAAGTCGACAATAATTTTTATTGATGTGAGTCTAATTAATTGTCATAAATATTAATTAAAAAAAAATTCAAGTGACATTAGTAGAATTCTTTTGTCAATATTAATTAAAAAATATTGAAAATTTAATTAAAAAATAAAATTAACAAAGAACGACTAAAAAATACCAATATTAATGTTTTAAATTATCAACATTTTTTATATTTAAATATATTTTTTGTATTTGGTAGTAATTATAATACTTTATCTAAATAAAAAAATTCAATCAATTTAAATTGATTTATCTAAATAAAAAAATATTTAAAAAATAAAACAATTTTAAATAAGATAGATTCAAATTCAATGTATTTAGATATTTTAAAAATTAGGAAATTTACTATCCAAAACCAATTTTAGAAAATATTTATCTGGAACCAAAGTTACTTGATCGTTCTAGAGTCATATCAACTTGACTTAGCTTTGATACCGATAAGCTCAATTTGAGTTGAGTTGATTTGGATTTAAGTCAAATTGATTTGGCCTAGACTTAGTCAAGCAGAGTCAACTTAAGATATGTTAAGTCGAGTATCTTCTGAGTCCAGGTCAAGTCAATTCTAGTCGAACTCGACTAAGTTCAAGTCCATTCTAAATCCTTGTGGAACTGGTCGGTCTGAGCTCATGTTTAAACAAACGAGGTTAGGTTTTGTCAAGTTGAGTTTGACCCCTATTGGCCTGTGACATTGAGCATACTTCAAGTCGGGACCATGTCAAATTGAGTTGTCCTAGTCCCATGTTAGGTCGAACATAATCGATCTGAACCCATATTAATCCAAGTTGGGGCGAGCCTATGTTCAATCGAGTTGCGCTAGGGCCAAGGTTGAGTGTAGTTGGGCCAAGCCTAAGTTCACCTGAGTCAAAATCTAGGTCAAGTTGGGCTTAGATCGAACTGAGTCCAATTGTGTCAAAGTCAAGTCGAACTTGAGTGGTATTAAATCAAATTAAGTCATGTTGGACGAAGTCAAGTTAAGTCCATGTTTAACTGATACATTAGGTTGAGACTATGTCAAGCTGAGTTGAGTTAATTCCAGATCACATCGATTATATTGATCCACATCTAGTTGACAAAGTACATTTACTAATTTAATTTAAATTAAAAATCAAAATCAATTTAATCCAATTAAAATGGATAATAATTTTAGATTAAATATATTTGATTAAACTTGTATTGGTGGTAGATTAAATTTTAAAAAATCAAATCCATGTTACCCGTGTAAACTATTATAATTAATATATAAACTTTCAAACGATGTTAAAAGAAGTAAATATGAGAAAACTTGCTTTATAATTTCAAAGATGATATAGTTTTCTTTAAAGAAGAGAGATAATACTCTTGTACTTATTTGAAAAGCAAAAATTTCTGAATTAATATATTTATAAAATTTAAATATTCCGTAGTTCAAAGCAATGTAGAAAATTAAGGTAACGCAGGTTGTTCTTTGACCTTGTCAGTTAGCACACAACAGCACGTTTCAAAATGGCAAAGACCATCCGTCCTGCACACAACACATTAATTTTCGCCTTCAATTCCTTGATACCACTCCCAGATTCTTCTCTTTCTTCAACCAAAATCCTTAAATTAACACCACACCGCGGCTTCATAATTCAATTGCACACACATCAGGTACATAGATTAGCAATAAGTGAGAGTGAGAATAAAGATTTATATATACGAAACATGGAGAAAGGAAAAATAAAAATGGCAAAAGCTGAAGCAGCAGTGAAAGAGAGTTCTCCTTCTTCTTCTGCAACTCAGCAACATTCGACAGACGTACTTCACCAACGTGCGAAAATGCCTCGGTGTCCCATGAAAATGCCATTGGGGGCTTCGCAGCAATCTCTGTGTTGGGTTACTTCGTTTTGTACTCCAACAAGAAGCCTGAAGCATCAGCGTTGGATGTTGCTAAGGTTGCTTCTGGAATGTCCCACCCAGAGAACACTCGTCCTCGCAGTTAGATATCACCAATTAATTTCCCACATTCCATCATCCTTGCACATTTTCTACTATGCCTTATTTTTCATTTTTTTTTCTCAATCAAACTTCTACTTTCTTAGACCAAAAAATCAATAAATAATATTTTTTATTTTACTTTTCTTTCTTCAAATAATGTTGAAGATCTATAAGTAAAAATATTATCTTAAAATAAGTTAAATTTTAAATATGATTTTTTATGCTATCAAAAAGAAAATAAATAAATAAATAGAATCCGTCCCGCCAACCCGCATTTGAGTTTTTTTTTTAAAAAATATCAATGAAAATGTTTTTTATTTTTTGTTATTAAAAAATTATCAAATCAAATCTATATATTTATTATTATAATATATCAATATTTTTTTCTTCTATTTCAAATATAGTCGGACTTCAATAATTCAACTAAGATAAAAATTAAATATAAATATTTTTCTATTTCAAAAATATTAAAAATAACTAATTCAAAAAATTAAATATAAATATCACTACAATTAACATAATTAATTAAAAAAAATTAATATTTTTTTTAGTCCAAGTTATCACTGTAAAACTTAACTCAAGTTGGCACAAATTTTTTTTTTCGGACCAACCAACCCCAATCCATCGTTGTTGCCCGCACAAACTACAGATTATACCGGACAAACTGAAGCGGACCCCACCTTACCACCCTTGTAAAATTAAGCCATCACCTAACAAACAACCAAATCTAAAATAGCAAAAAAATAATAAAAAAAAAAATAACAAAGTCAACACACCAACCAGAACCCAACTAAAAAGAACCAACCCAATCTCACAAATTCTAAATATGATATTAAAATAATTTATAACTTGTGTAATAAAATTTTGTTCATCAAACAAACCGAAATGATGTCTTTCAATTTTGCAATCTACTTACTTTTTAAATTACATTTCACCATTCAATTTTTTTTTATGCAATTCAATTTCATGAGTTATTTAGATTTTTTCCAGCAACTGTTATTGCTTTTCAAAATTGACTTTATTGCACATTAAGTTTCAACACCTAGTAAAAACAATTTCAAATCAAGTCCTCCTAATTATTTTTTCTAAGTTAGTTTAATTTTAAATATATATTTTTTCATTTATAGGAATTGGAGACTTAAATGAGTGGGTTATAATAACTTACACATTTTGACTCTGTCAACTAAGCTATATTTCCTTATCAAATAACTTTGAGTTTGCATTTTTTTATTGCCTTTAATTGCTTCGTATTTTACAGATTTTTTTTTTCAAATTGCTTTCAAGTTAATTTATTTTTTAAATTTATGTAATCTACATTGCAGAGTTTAGAGAGAAAAACAATAACAAATCTTTAAGTATATACTTTATCTTTATATGCTTTTTAATTCACTTTTTAATTAAAACTATAGAGACTCACTTGAATAATATATTACAAGTTCCTTAAACAACAAGTAATTAAGAATAAATATAAAAATGATATTAAACATTAAATGTTGTTGTATAAAGGTAAGTCATATTATTTCTATACTCATAATATATAATACCAACGTGTTTGCCACTGAACAATAAAAAGTACTATAAATTTGGTATTTCACGTTTTTGAATTGGACAAACTTGTCAAAATTAATGGATAAATTAATTGAGTATAATCCTTTGGCTCTCCCAAAAGTTTTAATTAAACTTGTAATTTTGAACGTGACGTTTCTATATAAGTAATAGTTTTTTTTCCGTTATATTCTAATACCGCTTCACTCCTTAACTAAGCCGATATTAGGGTTAATAAATACTTTCTACCAGCTTTTAGGTTAAATTTAATTACTTCACTTTTACACTCACAATGATTTTTTAAATAAAATAAGTTATTTTTATATAAATAAAATAAAATGGTTAATAAAATATATTTTGCAATTAAAAATTAAAATTTATAAATTAATTTAATTATTTGAAATTGTAAAATTTTAAATTTCACATATTAATACCAATTTAAAATTCTTATTCCTTCCACTTTCACATCCATGACTCTTCTATTTATATTTTATTTATCTGGTTTTATTTAGTTAATGCCATATTAATTAAAATAATTGTAACAAATATTAACTAAGAAAAATATTAACAAATATCAATTCAAGAACACAATGAAATTATATGAAATTGATTTATAAATTGAGTAAAATAGGTTTTTTTTTCAAAAAATGAGAATATAGAGGTGAACATGCTGATTAAAAAAAAAATAGAGGTGAACAAAAATTAGATAAATTTCATAATTTAAAAAGAAAATAATTCGTATTGTATTAAACAATTAAATAAAAGTGTATAGGCAAAACTTCTATTAAAATTTATGCATTTATAAAAGTTTTTTTATTGAGTATAAATAAATTAAATGTATAATTAAACAGCGTTGAAAATGAATAAAATGAAACACCTTAGACTTTAACTTTTAAAATGTATTATACCAAAAATAAATATATAAATATAGATTTTTGAAGTATAACTAAAATTTATCTTAAAAATGTTATGCTTTTCAATTTATGTTTAGAATAAAAATAATAATTATAAATAACATCTATACAACATTCATATATTTTTAAACTACATTATAAAATATTAAAAAATAATATTTATTTTTGCAGTATAAGAGTTTACGCTTCTATTTTTTTAAATGTCTGACATCCTAACTGTATAGTTGTCTCCATATCACATAATGTTTTACTAATTCAATGCATAAAAAAATTACATTTTCTAACATTGAGTTTACACAACAAATATACCTTAAAATGAAATGTACACATGTAAAAACACAAGCATCCATAATTGTTTATAGTCCTTATATACTCATATAACAAGTTGAATAGTAGTAAAAAACTATATAAAATAAAAAATATATAAATTATTACAGAATAACAAAATGTACAATTTTTATAAGAATTAAATAATGTATTAATGTACATAATGCATACATCCCTTATTTAATAGACAAGCTATATTTGGATCATTTTCTTAATATATATCTATAATGATATAACACATGTGAACACAAAATATATAACAAGAAACAAATACTTTTTGGACTTATATTAAATATGTCTAACTAGAAACTAATATTTAAATTAATATAAAACTTGTATATATATTTACAAGTATATTTCAGAATCGCAGATCAAGATAAATTTATTGTAATATAAGAACATACATTTACAAATGTCAAAATGTGTAAAAAAAATTCTTAATTTCTCACCACGTCATACAAAATGAAGGCAATATATGACTTAATCAATTAAATTGAAATATACTAAACATACTTTTTAGTCACAAGTATCATATAATTATTTTATATTCATGTATCACATATCCATAAGTACTTCTTAATATTTTGTTTAGTTAATCGTTATATTGTGAAACATGATAAATTTATTGAGTGGATTCAATTAAAAATTTATCCTAATTATTTTTTGTACTTATATCATAAGTTAGTAGATTATTCTATAATAAACTAATTTTATCATAAGTATGTTTTGTTTTGAAATTTAAAATTTTGTCACGATTTTATTTTTAAAAGATATATTGATGAATTAAGTAAAAAATAAATATATAAATTGTTATTAATTACAAATTTTAAACAATGTGAAATTTATTGGACATTACATTACCTCACATGATAATTAATAAATAATAAGTGCTAGGAATATAATATACTCCAACAAAAAACCAAACAAATTTAAAATTTAAATTAATAATTAAATTAGTTGAAATGATCAATTTTATATTAGCACAATCAATAAAAGAAGTACACTCTACCATAAAACGGAATTTAGAGATATTTTAGTATAAAATCGTACTTACTAAAAATTCAAATTGTTTGAACGAGACTATCTTGATCAGGTCAACTACTACACCGTGGAATTTGATTTCAAAAGAGTTGAGAAATAAGTTCACATTTTGAGAGAGAAAAAGAAGAGAATGGAAAACTAGAATATGACAGGGAGAAAGTCATGGAAATGAGAAAATAAGAGTAAAGAAGAAATAAAAAGTGGAAAAGAAAAGAAGAAGGAATGAGAAAGCCATGATTTTACAAAATGCATCCTCAATAAAAAAAAAAAAAAATTTACCTTGAAAACATTTTCTACCAACAAGTTTAGATAAAAGTGAGAAATATTCCAAAACAATAAAGAGCGAAGAATAATTATAGAATAACCAATAATAATAAAAAATTAAAATATTTAGAAAAAAAGGTCAAATGAGAATCTAAACATTAGTAAATCTGAATAAGAAAAAGTTGGAAAAAAAAACTACACAGAATTGGATAAATAAATAGAGAGAAATGTAATTTAATTTAATTTAATTTAATTTACCAAGCAGTCAATATTAATTTTATCACTTGAATATTAGTGGCAATATTTTAGGTGAAAGTTATAGAATTATTGTTATTAATCGATCAGATCAGAGATGAATAGTATTGTATTCTTAGCCACTAAGATATAAATGATAATAACATTTTGCAAAAAATATTGATCCACTAAAAAGGATTTGCAATATTAATAAAATAATATTTTTTGCCACTTGATAATATTTACAACTATTACCGAAGTGTTGATGTTAACTAATAGTTGACTAAAGTAACCAAATATAAATTTTAGTATTTTTTTTTTAAATATGAGAAAAATACATTTAGCCAAAGAAAAAAGAAAATATTAATAATTGTTTTTCAGTCGTTATTACAGTGTTTTTATTTTCAATATAATTTGATAATTTTTCTTTGCGTTCCTTCCTCTTTCCTTTTCTCTGTGATGACAGCGACTCAGTCTCTGAGAGACGAGATTCCGTCATAAATGCATTCTTCCTCTTACTCCATCTTCTACTTCCGTTCAACACCGTTTATTTCTCTCATACCAGGTCCGTTCTCCTTTTTTTCCCTACTTTTTCTTCTCTGTATTAATGGAACCACCGTTCGAGTTTCTAATCTGTTTATTAGCTTCGAATTGCTGATTTTCGATGGAATTTTGAGTTCAATATTGGTCGGAGAGAGTTGTTGAGGATGGGGCTTTACTTGCTCTTGGTGGAGCTTGAACTTCATCTACAGTTAACCCTACCGCGAATTTTGGTTAGGCGGAGAAAATTTAGGAGTCTTATTTTTTGTTGATAAGATAAGGACTCAGGAAAGATAATTTTTTTTGCTAATTTTGACTCCAACGTCGAGTTATGAGCGTTGACGCCGATTCATCACCGGCGGCAAAATTTTGGTCGCAGGTTGCCGTCCATTCTCGGTTCATACCCGAGAGTTTTCTTGATTTATTGTATTATGCGGTGTTTTTGAAGATGAATTTGCAGTGAGGTAGAGCTAACTATTGCTTCATTGTTTAACAACAAAAGATAATAACTCTGCATCCGTTGAAATTGCGAGGATCTTTTTTTTTTTTTTTTTTTTTTTTTTTTGTTTTTTTTTTTTATAAAAAAAGATAATAAGTGTGTTTTCGTTTAAATTTTGAGGATTTTTTTTTTTTTTTTTTTTTTATGTTTCTGGCATCTTTGATTTTTAAGGGATAACGATTTTTACTCCCTTGACATTTACTTCATGTCAAACTCTCCTATGAAATGAATTCATCTCCCTTTAATTTTAATTATGCCCCGCTACAATTTGTGTATTGGCTCAGCTTAGTGGCTGATTTCCAATAACTGGTATTATGATGTTGAAGGATGAACCATCTTTATTTAAATGTATTGAAATAGTTGTTTCAGAGTATCAATGCGACATTGATCTGCTTGTGAATCTTGAAATTAGAGGCGGGGGAATAGAGGTGGAGAGTGATTATTTCTGAATGTTGGAACATCTAAAGAATGATACTTCCGGGAACTTTAATGCCAGCTTAAGAGTATGAGCCTTTGATTTTACCATGTTAAGATGCTATATAAAAACTATAGAGTAAACAGCAGTTTGGTTTGGAGGATGAAAATTTTCACAATTATCATGCGAGAAGGAAGATGATACACAACAAGCAAGTGGCAACCTTTGGTACATTTGGCTGGTGCTATCGATCTTCACTAAATAGTAGATCTACATTTATGGTTTATGAACCAAAGAAAGTGAACATGCGCTCAAGTTTTAAATCTCTGTAATTGCATTTCTTGAAACTATATATTTTCCAGATTTCAATCAGAAACCTCTAGCCTGAGCGTTGTAATGAACATTTGGAATCTGAGCTTGAAGATGGCAATATTATTAATTTATTATTCAATGTTTTTAATTTTGTTTTGTTTTTCTGCAGGTTATGGATATGTAATCAACTGTTGAATGATGTTTGACTGTGGTCACAAGTCAGAATACATGGGTGGCCAGCGGGAAAATTTTTTGAGGTATCACCATCCAATATATTTTCATTTAAAAGTTATTATAGATATACGAAGGAGAAGGTAGTCTTGTTAATGGTATTTATTTGCATGTTCTTAGCTCACCTAAGTTATAGCAATTTCTGAATTCCCACTATAGAATTAATTATGTTAATATGATTCAAACTTTTGGCATCAGTACACGTAATTACTTTTTTGTCTATATAGTGTGGAAGGAAATATAACCACTTAACCATATGCTATGTCACTCATTCATTCAGTCAGTTGTAAACTGTAACGGTTTTAGAAGTAGAAAATTTGCTACTGTGTAATTTCCCCAGATGGCTGTCCAGTTGAACCATAGAAAAACTAGTTTCTCACTTGCAATTTTAAAATGCTTTACATGGATCTTGTTGGTGTAGCTTTCTTAAATAGAATTAATGTTTATCATGGTGTTCAACTCATAGCGACCTTCATCTCTCATGATATATGACAAAGCATTCTCTTGTTTCTTAATTTCTCCTCTTTGCCTTTCTCTGCTCTGGAATTGATCTTGACATTCCTGTTTATGAGCATGCAATTGCTTAGTTATGATTTCAGACAAAAGTGATATTTTTCTGTGCATTCTGTTAATTTCTAGGTTGGAGGCCTTGGATTCTACACTATCTTCATCTTCTGATGCTGGAGTTATAAAATCTGGATTTAGTATTGATAAATTAGGCCATGGTGGTCACGGAAGCAGCACGACTTCTAGGTCTTTTAAAAGGGGTATGAGAAGGGGATCTGAAGGGCTGAAATCAATTGGGCGATCGCTTGGGTTGGGAGTATCTAGGGCAGTGTTCCCAGAAGATCTTAAAGTATCAGAAAAGAAGATATTTGACCCTCAAGACAAATTCCTGCTCTTATGGAATAAACTCTTTGTTATCTCATGCATTTTGGCTGTGTCTATAGATCCACTGTTTTTTTATCTCCCAGTCATTAATAGTTCATTTCACTGTCTTGGCATAGACCGAAAGTTGGCGATAATAGTTACAACGTTAAGGACAGTGATTGATGCTTTCTATCTTATACACATGGCTCTCCAATTTCGTACTGCTTACATTGCTCCATCTTCTCGTGTCTTTGGACGGGGTGAGCTTGTGATAGATTCGGCACAGATAGCCAAACGATACTTGCAGCGGTATTTCATCATTGATTTCCTATCAGTGTTGCCTATACCACAGGTCAGAAAAAAAAAACTGTTTTTATCTTGAGTCAACTTTTTTATTTTAGCTGCTTGAATATTCTGACATGAGACACTCTTGTATTTGAAGTGTTTGTAGCTTGGTAGCATGCACTTTGGATTGCTATAAAGCATTGTAGTTAGTATCTTACGATTTACGATACGTATCGAATGAAACGATACGGTTTCACCCTCCCACAATACGAATCGTTTGAAGAATCTTTTTTGTCCATGAATCGTAGCTGTATCGTGCGATTCGCACAAAGAATCGTTGAATCGCGAAACGAAACGATTCCATATTGTGTGAATCAACGTGGATTCTAAAAAATGAGTAAATAGAAAAGGATAGACAGAATTTGTTTAGTAACATGTATCCACCACATTATTTTTTTAAAGGTTGTTTCGGTGAAATTGCGTGGTATATATATATATATAATTTATTGTATCTTGCATGTATACATATCTTATATATTTAAGTATATATTAAATTTGTTAATGTTTATGAATCTTACAATTCATAATATCAGCTCTCCGATACACTACTTGTATCTCGATTCTACTACCATGCTATAAAGTATAAAATAATATCTTGGATGGCATCCGTTTCTTGTTTATTTGTGTTTGGATCAAGAGTTGGTATTATTAATATGATAAAGCACCCAAATCTTTTTGTATTGCTGTTGTCCTGGTTTAAAACTACTAAACACGGGGATTCTCTTCTAAATTTATTTGAACTGTTTTGGTTTATGATTATAGATAATTATTTCTCCTTTTAATGTCAGATGAAATTTGCAACTGCTTACTAGACATTGGTTTACATATTCAAAACACTTAGTGACTGCTTAGTGGATCCAGTTAAAGTTACATCAGTTATTTGCATAACTCAATGCTTGTGCTTATTGTCTGCAATTTTAAGTAGTATAACAAAACTCAACACCTACTTTTGTTTTCTCTGGTCTGTTCTTGATTTCAGATTGTGGTTTGGAGATTTCTTCTGAGGTCAAAAGGTTCAGATGTGCTAACAACAAAGCAGGCCTTGCTATTCATTATCTTGTTTCAGTATGTTCCTAGATTTCTCCGAATGGTACCATTGACTTCAGAGCTTAAGAGAACAGCTGGTGTCTTTGCTGAAACTGCATGGGCTGGTGCTGCATATTATTTGCTGCTATACATGCTTGCCAGTCATGTAAGCTTTGCTTTATTTTTTTTCATGATGCTTAATTCAGCAAAATCCCTGCCTTGTTCTATTTGAGCTACAATCTCACTAGTCATGCTATTATGGGCCTTTTTTCACCATTGATCATTTGCAGATAGTTGGTGCATTTTGGTACTTGTTAGCTATTGAACGCAATGACTCATGCTGGCAGAAAGCTTGCAGTGACATTGACAATTTGTGCAATAAAAATTTCCTTTATTGTGGGAACCAGCACATGGAAGGTTATAGTGCTTGGCATAATAGAAGTGAAGATATTCTAAAGTCAACATGCTCTGCAGATGGTGATCCTCCACCTTTTGATTATGGAATTTTCAAGCAAGTCTTGTCTTCTGGCATAATTTCATCTAAGAAATTCATCTCCAAATACTGTTACTGTTTATGGTGGGGGCTCCAGAATTTGAGGTAATTAATTTTGTTTTCTTTGGTGTTTGGACATCTGTCGGCCATTCCAAAACAGGCTAATAGAGATAGACTGAAACATGTATATTTTGTGAGAAGTCTGACCATGAATACACTGATATAGCAATAGCAAACGATCCTCCAGAAGTATGTATTTCTGAATGGAATGATTATATTATTTCTACTTTGTTTTCGAACAAGGTACTTAGTTTAAACAAATTAGAAGGAAAAACTGTTGGTTATTGGTATTGGATAAATTAAACTCTATTTGGGTTGTACCTCTTGAATATTCCTTGTGTTTCTGTTGTTTGAATGAAGAAGGAATTAGGCAAGAAAGAAATAAAAGGGAAAGAACTGTAGAAATTTCTTTCTGCTTGTTTGGATGAGTAGAAAATTAAGAAATTGTAAAAAAGTATACAAATAAAGAGTTAACCAAAAGAATTGTACTTTGTACACCTACTATTTTGGACGAAAGATAAAATTGTTACAAAAATTTATTTACCTTTCAATATTTGAAACAAAAAAAGAGCAACTGCTCCAGCCCCTTGAGGTGGGAAATTCTTGTCGTGGGACGTATCAATCCCCATTTCTCTCCCCCCACTTCTATTGTTTCTCCACTTCTTTCATCTCTAATTCCTTCATCCTTATTTCTTCATCCAAATGCAGTTTGAGTGTTTGAAAAGATTAGTGCAAAGAAAATTTAAATATGTGCTAAACCACTGGAGGAATTATAGTTCTAGTAATTAGTTGTTCATTATGAAATCTTATCTTTGTTTGTTGCTACCATTGACCTTTTTTCTACAATCAGTGTTCCACAATCTCTCAGACTATGTTAATTTTGTTCTGTAAGGCAAACCCTAAAATTAATTTCTGAAAGTAGGTTACTAGCCTTGTCATTAAATAAAATTAATGGCATTACCATACCATTTGAAGAATATCTATTAATTTTTATCATTTTATGGAGTTTGACACCTAGGTCACTGGTTTCTTATTCTGAATCTAGAATCTAGAAAGTGATATATGTCCTACAGTTTTGTCCTATTTCACGATTTGTTCTAAAATTAGACCTTTTTAGTTTGTCTGTAAATTTAGCATTGATCTAGTCCATGAAATTTATCATTTTAATAAGTTTGTAGGATATATATGGTTATTAATTCCATGTTCAAACATTCTTGGACTGAAGTGTTTTATGGAAATACTAGTTTGCATGAATAGTTTTAGCCACCCTCTTACAAAGGAGTAAATAGAAAAATGTTGGAAGGGTATTAAGGGAATTATACTGGTTGCTGAGGCTGAAGAGTGTGAGAAGACAAGAGGCTTATGCCGATCTGCCCACAGTGCAAGTGTACTTGGGGGGAAGTCGGTTAATAAAGAAAATAAAAGAGGATATGAGCATGGTTTAGGTAGAAGTCGAGTGCAAAAAGGGTGGGAGGTTTCCATGTCATTCAAATAAATTGTTGCATTACCTTTTATCTTCTATTTTCCAATAATACGGAAAATGACATTGACAGATATAATCTGTAACCTTTCTTTTTGATACTGATAGTGATTCTATATCAGTTCAGAAAGGGAATAGATTTATTGTTCTGAATATATTAACACTCATCTGATTAGTTTCTATCAAATACTGAGAAATTTTGGATGTACTTTACATTTTCAATTTACTTTTGTTGAAGAAATTATTTTTCCCATGTCTTCTCCTTCCCCTACCCTCCTCCCTTTCTCTCCCTTCAGTTGATATGCCAAAACCAACTTTTTATTGACTTCACTGCAGTACACTTGGCCAGGGGCTTCAAACTAGCACCTATCCTGGGGAGGTTATCTTTTCAATAGCACTAGCTATTTTTGGTCTCATCCTCTTTGCACTTCTGATTGGCAACATGCAGGTATACTTCAAATCAACGAGCTTAACATATCATGAAAGTAAAATTGCTGGAAGTCTTGTCATTCAGTTTGTTCAGAACTTGCAAGAGTTTCCATGGACTTGTATTTGATTGGGTCAAATATACTGGATACTTGAATAGTTGAATAATCACCCAATGCTAATTTTCATGCTTATCAACAATATTTTGATATCCAAGTGATTAAATTTTACAACTATATGTATGGTCAAAATGTAGTAACTAGCCCCTGATAGTAATTTAGTTACTCCCTTGTAAGAGCACTGGAGATGGCATATGAATGCATTGTTGAAGATGAATGCATTATTGGTAAATTTTGTGTCTTAACTTATGAACTACATATTAGTATTCATGATGGGAACCTACAAAGCATGAACTCACTATTTTGGTCTGAACACACGGAGCCCGTGTGTTTGACACGACGCATTGATGACATTTGTCTGACATGTATTTGTACTTGTACTTTTTTTGTTTTTGTTTGGGGTAACATGGTGTGAGTAGTCAATGAAAAAACAGAAGTTGGTCTGTTTTAAACTTCTAAGCAATATTTTATAATAATAAAAAAGGCACCGCTGCTTTTTGTCCGATAACAATTTTATTTCTCCCAACTTTTTCATTTCATGGTGGCTCTTATGGCACCCATCAAGATGTTGTAAACTGAAGCAAGCTCACACATGATATTATAAATAATGAGTATCAAATGAAAGTGTGAGAACTAATCTTGACTTTTCCATGCAAATTTAAATTGTTAACATTAACTCACCTAATATGCTCCTTACATGACACAGTTGAGAACTATCCTTTTAATGTCAAGAGAGTCTAAGAACTAATGTGGCTGTGCAATAAGAAACTAAATCAAATGGATATTCGCATGAACACACAGATAATGTGCCGTGAGAATTTGATATTTTAAAGTTTGTTCTAAATTTTGTTTCTTGCTATCACTGAATAGCCTTGCAAATAAATGGCTTTGAAGTTTATGTCCATAAAAGTATGTAAGAGAAGATTGTTTGTAATTGATACTGAGGATTTTTGTCTTTCCCATGATTACAGACATATCTTCAGTCTCTCACCATTAGACTAGAGGAAATGAGAGTTAAAAGGCGTGATTCAGAACAGTGGATGCATCATCGGTTACTCCCACAAGAGCTTAGAGAGCGTGTGAGACGGTATGATCAATATAAGTGGCTGGCAACTCGTGGTGTAGATGAAGAAAATTTAGTTCAGAGTCTACCAAAGGATCTTCGAAGAGATATTAAGCGTCATCTCTGTTTGGCCTTAGTGAGGAGGGTATGCTTTCAAACACTTGAAAATAAACTAACACCAAGAATGCCCTCTATCTGAAGCGTGTGACTAAATTGGACCCTCTTTTCTCTGACAAACTAAGGACCAACTTGTAGTAATCTGTTCAATATTTATGGTTAATGGTTATCTTACAGCTGAACAATCACACCAGGTTATGTGCATTTGGTTGTTTTGCAAGAGAATAACTTCTTGGACCTTCTTTAATTCACTCGACATCTAGATTTGCTTTCCGAATTCTCTTTAGACATTAAATGACACAGTTCCTCTCAGATATTTTGGACCTGATTTCTCTTAGACTAACTCATAAAATTATTTTTGAGTATCTAATCTGTTAATTCATTGGTTGCTTTTCATGGATTTGCAGGTTCCACTATTTGAGAGTATGGATGAGAGATTGCTTGATGCCATCTGTGAGAGACTGAAACCATGTTTATTTACAGAGCATACTTACATCGTTCGGGAAGGAGATCCAGTTGATGAGATGCTTTTCATCATACGTGGTCGCCTTGAGAGTGTTACCACAGATGGTGGGAGGAGTGGATTTTTCAACCGCAGTTTTCTGAAGGAAGCGGACTTCTGTGGGGAGGAGCTATTAACCTGGGCCCTGGATCCCAAATCTGGTTCTAATCTCCCATCTTCTACTAGAACAGTTAAAGCATTAATGGAGGTTGAGGCTTTTGCCTTAACTGCTGATGAGTTAAAATTTGTTGCCAGTCAATTTAGACGCCTTCACAGTAGACAGGTTCAACACACTTTCCGATTTTACTCCCAGCAATGGAGGACTTGGGCTGCATGCTTTATTCAAGCAGCATGGCGTCGGTATTCTAAAAAGAAAATTATGAAGCTTCGTCAAAAGGAAGAAGATGCTGATGAATCAGAGGGAAGTCATGAAAATGCTGGTGGAAGTTCCTACAGCTTTGGTGCTGCCCTGTTAGCCTCAAAGTTTGCTGCACACACTCTTCGTGGCGTACATCGTAATCGACTTGCTAAGACTGCCAGAGAGTTGGTGAAACTACAGAAACCCCCAGAGCCTGATTTCTCTGCAGATGACGCTGACTAAAATTTTCATGTATGACTACTCTTAAAATGCTTGTTTTCGTTTACTGTGATTTAATTTGTGAAGAAGGTTGAAAGCAGTGTATTATACAATTATCCTGGTTACAGTTGTGAGGGTTTCAAGACTTGTAATGACTCTTCCTCTGTTACCATGTAAATTATAATATTACATTAAAGCCAAGTGGCTGTCATATTAGGCCTGCCACCTGCCATGTAAACTGATATATTGCTCTCAAGTTTATTTCTAGTTATTGGTTTGCACTTGCACAATCAAGCTGTCTTATTTCTCATCCTTCACAATGCAACTGACATTTAATATGCTAGTGCTTTTCCATCGGAATCATTTTCTTTGTGTAATTTAAAACCTTCTACAGTACTTTATTCATAGAAAAGCTCTCCAGGAAGCTTGTCCGACAAAGCATTATAGTCATAAAAGTAATGTAGTTACTCATTTTGAATAAAAGATTTCTCACCTGAGCTCCAACAATTTCAATTTTGTTCCCCATGAATATAAGATCGTCTATTGCTTCTTCAAAGTTAACACCAGATCGGTTGGTGGAGTGATCCCGCATTATTTATGTTGATGCATTTTGTCAAGCACACAAGAATCACAAAGATTATGACTGATATTGTGAGAAATATTCAAGAATCGACTAATGATATTAGCATGTGCATGACCAAAGCGGTGTTGCCATGAAGGTTTTTGGCAATGAATTAACAGAAGAATTAACAGTACACTGAGATACATGAATAAAGTCATCAAACACATACATATAGACCATTTTAAGTCTTCCTTGAAGTAAGATTCCTTTCTTTTCTAAATTTTAACATAGCATTTGTCAGAATGAAATTCAAGAAAGACATGTCATCTCTTGCAAATTGAGAAACGTTTAAAAGTTTTTTTTTTTGTAATATGAGGAACATGTAAAAGTTTATTTATTTAGAGAAAAAAGATTGGCAGATCTGGAATCAGTATTAGTAGTTGAACCTAACCTATGTGTTTAATTGGTAAGCCATACCTATTACTATGGTAACAGAATCAGAATCTGTGTAAGGGATTTTGTTGGTGAAAGTTGAGAGGTGTGCCAAGAATGGAGGGTTCAACATCATCACAAACTGAAGAAGAAAAGTGATATGCATTAGCACTCATAGAAGAATGAGATGGTCGATCGTGTGCCAACAATCTGAAGCAGAATGATTGTGTTTTTTTGCATATTTGAAATTAAGTTTTGTTAAAATTTGAGAAGTTGGAAGTAGTAGAAGATGACTGCCTATAATTCTTTGGGTGGGATTGTTGACTAGAAAATCGCTGAGATGGTTTTGAAAAGGATGAACGAGATTCTCCTCAGTGGAATTTATTGAAGAAACAAAAAATAATATTAAAAGGGAAGGTTATTTTATTTTATATATATATATATATATATATGAGACTTGGTGTGAAAATATGAGAGTGTGTTCTGTTTGTTGTTTTAAAATAAGGAACAATAAAAAAAATAGTGAAGAGTCATATAAAAATTGTACAAAAAATTAAAAAATAATTTTATTTTTTAATAATTCATATGAAATGACAAAATACTTCCTTATATTAATAAATAAAATATATTAAATAAGGTAGAATCGGATAAAACTTATGTAAAAAAAAACAGTTATAATGAAAAATCTCATTTATATAAGTATAAATTAACATTATTAATAATAATATTATTATTAAAATTAGAATTAAAATTATTATTATTTTAATTATTACTACTATTATAATTATTATTATTATTACTATTAATATTAATATTATTACTATTAATAATAATATTATTATTTTTAATATTATTATAGTTATTAATATTAATATTATTATTAATAATATTCTAATTATTATTAATAATATTCTAATTATTATTAATAATATTCTAATTATTATTAATATTAATATTATTATTATTATTATTAATATATAAGAAGAACGCCTTGCATAAAAAAATAATTTGCACTTGGATTTTTCCAAAAAAATTTAAAACAAGTCACAGGATACATAAATAATTAAAATATTAATATTTATTAAAGATGTATTTTGATGTAAGTTGTGAAATTATTATGATTTTATTTTTTTTAGTGAACCAGTCTGCGCTGCTGATGATTTGCTATGCTTTTATGCAGAACGAGCATATACTAATCCATCTTACAATTTTTTCTGACGAACTACAAATCGACCCGCGCATGACTGGTCCCGCATCTCTATAGGTACATTATGTATAGACCCTGCATGGCATTGCATGGATAACAGAATAACTCCTTTTACTTCACCATAGTCTCTAAATTCATCTGCAGAAGTGCATCTTTGATTAATTCAGAATAATTATAAATTTATTATGGATTATGCATTTTAGATACTATTTATCTAGAATCTTTATATTGATGTATATTTTTTCATAATGTTTATATACAAAAACTTTTTAATATACTTCGCATTGCATTTGTTAGAAAGTACAAGGATTTTGTCATTATAGTATTATAGGAAGGTGTAAGAAGAAGGTTGGCGTAACAAATTCATGAATTTCAAATTCCAGAGTCGATCCAATTCGAGTACATAATAATAAATATATGATAAAAAAAATTATTTGTTTAATGATTTAGTTATGAAAAATAATTTATATTTTATAATATAAGTATTTTTTATACATATAGTGTAATTTATAAATATTGTTGTTACGAAATAATTATTAAGAAACATTAAAAATATTTATTTTAAAGTTTTTAAATAAATGTTTTTTTTTTCAAATTACTCAACCCAATTTAATTATAACTAAATTTTATCGGATTACTAAATAAAATAAATAAATTAAGTTCAACTCAATTGAAATAAATTTATTTTAAGTTGGGTAAAAAATTTAAATTAAATTCAATCCAACATGAAAAGTTACACCCCTAACTAGCAGAACTTGCCCAACTGAAGTTGTATAATCAATACCTTATTTCCTTCCTCCAACCTTTTGGTTTCATAATCTCTAAGCAATCAAGGTAACTATACTATCACAATTCAAGTAGAGCCACTTGCATACATACCAGTATTTATAACAACAAATTTTCATTTAGTATTTAGCACTTGCAAATGTTCTTTTTTCTAGTTAGGCATTGAAGACCAATAATTGGTCAATAGTTGTGTGTTTTACAAATTACAAGACAATAGTAGTACAGTGATGAGAGAGGGAGGATATTATTAAGCAAGAATACAAAATATGAATACTAGAGATACATTTGATGACTGAAAAAAAGAAAAACAGAACTACAACACCACACTAAAATTTTTGTGCTTCAACTTAGAACTACGAGCATTAGACTAAAATTGGGAAGGTTCAGTCAATTTTCACTGATGAATAGATGAGCCTTGTGAACCAGAAGCATGCACAGAAACCAATTGTACCAGTCAACACAAAGAAAGCATATGAAAGCAGCAGCATGTAGCCGAAGTACAAGATTCCAGATATTGGTTTTGTGATCTCGAGTTTAGTGAAGAAGTAAAATACAGCATATAGGAAAAGGTAGAGTGCAGAGGAACCTGAAGTAAGATACGACCTCCACCACCAATTGTAGTCTTCACTACACAGCTGAAAGTAGCATAGTACAACTGTGATCTCAGCACAGGTGATAATGAGGATGATGAGCACGATGAAGAGGAAGCCAAATATATAGTAAAATTGGTGTAACCAGATTGATGTGAGGATGAAGAAAAGCTCAATGAAGACTGCACCAAATGGAAGTATGCCTCCTATTAGAATAGAGCATAAAGAATTCATGTACCAAGCCTGCTCTGGAATCTGTCTAGCTATCTTGTTTGTCTTAACAGGATTCTCAATTGGTGGCATTTTGTTGAACCCCAGAAGACCACCAACAAATACTAGTGGAAATGAGATGCCAAACCATAGTAAAAGAAGAGCAAACATTGTTTGAAATGGCACTGCCCCAGAAGACCTCTGCCCCCATATCAGAGCATTTAGCACAAAGAATGCTGTAAAGGCAGTGGCAGGAAATATAAAGGCTGTTCCAAAAGCGATTTTCTTCCATTCTATTCCCTTGAACATCTTATAAAGACGCCCTGAAGTATATCCTGCAAACAATCCCATTAATACCCACAACAAGAGCATGGCTGTCATCAAACCTCCTCTATTTGAGGGAGACAAAAATCCAAGGGCAGCAAACATCATGGTCACAACAATCATTCCAAAAAACTGAACACCTGTTCCAACATATATACACAGTAAATCTGAGTTTGGTGGAGGCCTGAACACATCCCCATGCACTAGTTTCCATCCTGTCTCTTCTTGTGCTTCTTCTTGTGTCTCTAACTGATTGTACTTTGAGATATCACGATACAGTGTCCGCAACATTATCATAGCCACCATGCCCGAAAGGAAAAGTACAATCATCAAAGAGTTTACTATTGAAAACCAGTGAATCTGGTCATCGGCCATTAGAAGATAGGTATCCCACCGATATGCCCACTTCACATCACTTTCCTACAAGCTCAAAATTCCACCAAGTTAAATAAAATCAACATCCAAATCCAATTCTTAGGAGCACTCTACAATGGTAATTCAATTGCTGTGAGTTGTGGTAACTAACCTCGAACTCAACATCATAGGTAAAAATGACTTCCTTCTTGCTTTCAACCTCTTGAGGAGTTTCAGAGCTGGTGACTAGCTTTTTGGCATGGGGATTACAGGTGGTTAAGCGGGTATTCTCATTCCAATCTCCTTCGTATTCATGCTTTACGCTGAATTCATAGGAATAATTTCAATGTACAAGCATTACTAACGATGAAATCAAGAGAGTAGCACAAAACTACTTAAACAACCACGTGGAAAAGAATGACAACACAACCTGAATGGTTTAACCTCAAATCCTACAATCCTTGATAATCCTAGCTGTGGATCCCTATGATACTTAACCACAAATGCTAAGTGGTTGTGGATAAAATACTTCTCCTCTTTGATCTGTGAAGAGTTGAGCACTGGAGGTCAAAATGAAATAAAAAGAATGGGTATAAAGTATGAGTGAGTAGTGAGTTAGGTTGTACATACTCCAGAATACTGTCCCTTAAGACCAACAAGGAAGCCATGCAGATACACCATGGAAGATTCCTGATCAAGCCTTCTAATAGGAACAACCAAAGGAAGATTGTCTAGAATCCTGCAACAATGCGAGGATAAAATATCCTTTTGTCACAAAGGCATTATTGCCAGAACAAAGTTTCATGAGATATAAGCTTCAGGGTGATTAGTGCCTCACATGTTCACCCGATACTCATCATCTATCATTTCCCTGAACTCTTTTACCGTCTGGTCATCCAGAGCTAGACGACAAACAACATTGCACAGCTGTGGTTCTCTCATTTTGAACTGGAAGAATCGAAATGCTTAATATTTTAGTTCTGAAACTAACAAAGAAAAGGTAGAAAGCTAGAACCTGCCCAAAATATTCAAACCAACCACATAGGGTGAGTTTTCAATGCGGTCACCCCTGAGAACTTCCCCCAGATTTTCTGCACTGTCAACAATACGTTTCGGGCGACAATAAGGCAGTGAGTAGTATGAGTAAGGAAGCTGTGTTTTTGTGGAAGACAGTTTGTTCACTTTCACCCTCAATGGATCTCCCTGTCACCAATCAACACAGCATCATAATAATTAAACGTCACAAATCACCACAAATCATCTCAACTATGTCTAGGAAACACAAAACTTGGGTGCAATCTAAGAATGCCAAACATGCAAAGTTTCACACAGGCCTTATTGCAGCCATTGGCATTGCATGATGGAATGACGATTAGCATAAACTAGCCATGAAAACTAATCCAAATCACATCTCATCACAGAATCTAAATTGTTCATCACCTCGGCAAATGAAAATGAATAAAGTAAGGATCTACAGCCAGCAAGGTGAAAAATATAGGGTAGAGAAAGCATAAAACCAACATGATCCATAACTGATCTAACATGAACAGGCCTAAACTACTTAAAAAGAATAGATTTTGAAGGAAAAGAAAAAATGGAATAACCTTCCAGAAATCCTCAGGGGCAACACCAGGGAGGTAAAAACAGGTAGTTTGGTGGGCAATGAGTAGAATGCAGATGCACACATAGATGCATAGGTCACGAGCCAGAGGCTCCCTCGCCATTGTTTCCAAGCAACACACGCTCTCTTTCTCTTCCCCTGTTCTGTTCTGTGGTGATTTTTTTTGTCAGATTTTATTGTTTTGTTCGTTAAAATACAAATGTGGTTTTTTTAAAAAGTAGTTGAGACACAAAAAAGTGTGAGACATTCCCAACCCATGAACATGAATGAGATCATGACGTGCGGCACTGAATGGATCACGATGTTTTAACGGTGATTAACTAACTCTCCACCATGTTTGGAACAATTGGTTCGTTCATGTTAAATCATGCCACCACTCTCCAACTCCATTCACCTACTTTCAATTAACTTCACACTCACACTTAATAATAAATCTAATTACACTGCATCATCCATATATAACTTTTTTCCACTTTCTTCTTATCATAAATTCTCTAATAATTCATTATCTTTTCTAATTATTATTTCAATAATTGAATCTAGAAGTTGATGATGCCAAATTAGCAAAATTTATTAGGTGATTGGATTCAACTTCAAACCCAAATTTATATAATTTATTCATGAAATAATAATTTCTATTTTTTATACTAATGAAATATCCTTAATGTTGTTTTTTAGAGCTAAAAATTTGCACCCGTGACCTCATCTTATTTGACCAAATATATGATTCGAATTTTAATTTTTAAACTCAAATTAAATGCAAACGTTTTTAATATCTTTTTTTATTAATATGCGATATAGGCTTAGTAAGAAAAAAAATTGGTTTCCTTTTAAAGACTTGAATTCAATTCAAATATATAGATTGTGAAATGTATCTAATTAGATAATCAATTCTGTTGCTTGTTGCATTATTTTCTTTACATAAGAAATTATAACACTTTTGATTAAATTGAATGACATTAGATTTGATATTATATTTCAACCAGACGAAATGCAATTATGAACTTAGAATAAATTATTTTTTAAAGAAATTTATCCATATAGAACTTATAATTATAGATTAACAGATATCTAATCCTTTCTTATTACTTAATATTTCAAACTTACAAATATGAAAAAAAAATTGAAATAAAAAAAGTAAATATCAATAACAAAGCTATTCATAAAACATAACTAAATTTTAAGTACAATCAGTGTAAAGATTATTAATCCATTACTAATTGACTTTTATTGAGTATGATTTTTAATACAATTATTTAGACTATATAAATAATTATGGCATTATGTAAATATTTTTGTATAGATATGTATATGAGAAAAAAAAATCCATAAACTAAAACTAATTTATAGATAAATTAAAATCAACAAGTTAAATAGAGAACATTGTAACAGTTTATCCAAAAGTTGTATTTAAGCAGCTTATTTCTTCATTTTTCATAAGCGTTTATGAAGAAATGTATACAATTTATATATATTAATCAGATAATAACTTCAGAAACCATTACTATACCAAATTTAGGTTTTATTTACAAGTTTTTACACGAGAGTAAAATAAAAATAAATAAAATAACTTTTTAATAAAATTAATTTGTGCTTAAATTTAAATCAATCTTTAAATGTTAAATGAGTAACTCTTTATAAATTAATCCTTCACAAGTTATTTTTATCTTACAAAAGAAATTATTTTTTTCTAAGACCTGTGATGGAATAACAATGTCAGAAGTCTTAACCCTTAAAATACATTTTTACTAGGATATGGATAATAAAAAAAACATAGGAGGGTGAATGTTACAAAACAAAACCGAGAGAAGAAGAGAAGTATAGTAAGAGTGTTTGAAAGAAGGATGGAGAAGGGAAGAAAGGAGTGAGAATAAGAGAAAAGCAAAAGAACACAAAGGTAAAGAGAGGTGCAGAAATAAAAGAATGAAAACCAAAAACTTCAACATGACAGTTGATAAGAAAACCAGAAAACAAAATTTTCAACTTTTTACCTTTTTATTTCAGTGTCACTTAAAATTTCTTTGTTTTAATGTAAAAAAATCTCCTATAAAATTTTCATTATTTTAAAAATGATTTAGTCTTAATCCCAAACATATTATATTTTCAATCTAAGGATTTTTATTAAGATAAAAACTTTATATTTAACTCAATCTTATAAAAGACAACCTTCAAACTCATACGTGAAAATATATTTAAGAATAGTCCGATAACGATCTCATAACAAACATCGTTAGAATAGGTTTCAAAATGACTTTCATATCATATTAAAAGGTGAACTTAGTCCAACTCAACCTTGCAAAACCGATCTTATAAGGTGAAAGGTTTGCACAATATCATTATCTTTAGTTGTGGGATCCCCAACAGTTTTCATACAAACACAGTATTAAGAGGTTATGAGATACTACTCCTATAACTTTTAACTAGTAAAGATGCAGCATGCAACACATATTAAGTAATTTTATTTAGTAGAACTGTAAACAAGTAATTATCATCGAATCCTTACTATTTAATGACATGAATAAAAATTAAAAGGAATAGTTATATGAGGAATCTGAATACATTAGTGCACACGAAATCCTTTCAAACTTTAAAGATAAAGTTGTATGAATAAGTTGAATAGATAATACAAGAGGCTGGTTCAGTAGGAAAAAATCCAGACATTCTATCAATGTATTAACAAACTCAGTTTCTGAAGTCATTTAATCCATCCACATTTTGGAGTGTGGTCACAGACTCACATCATACGTCATAAATATCACAACATTCCAAAATCAAAGTAATGACAAGCAAATCAAATAATATGTGTTTCAACACATGATCCTCAATTATGTGGCCAGTATTCAGCTAACAAATTTTGCTGATAATGATGTGTCCACATTTTCATACTTCAATACTCTTCTCCTCAATAACACTACACTATATAAAGACATGATGGAGGGAAAAAGAGATCTACCTCCTTGGCTAGTAAAAAATATTAGCTATCTTCTTGTACAGGTGATTCTAGCATTCTTACAGTGCGAGGAAGCATAAACTCGGTACATATAGGAAAATGTGATGATGGATAATACCCATCAATGTTATCATTTACCACTTCACAAGAAACAGGAATCAGAGATCTACCTCTGAAAAGGATCCAATCAATGTGAAGATCCTGTGTTTGCCGATCCCAGCAGAGGCAAAGAGCTCTAAAAATTAGCTTCAAGAATTCAAGGGTTCCTTGTTTCTCCCCTAATAATAACACCAGATATTGCTAGGTAAGTGACTGGTAATACCATAAAACAAATAGTATAAAAAAGCACAGGGAAAAGTACCCTTGAATCCATGATAAGTGCGGATTAGGTCAACATTTTTTCTCCTACGAGCACTAGGCCATGCATCCCTCATATCCCCAACAACACCATGTTCTCTGCACTCAGTTACATAAACACACAAGTTACAAACTACTCTACAGTAGTCTGTATGTACCTCTTCACATATCCAGTGTAAATGAGTAACAAAGGTGACCAAGACTAAAGCAAATATGAACTTGATATGAAATTGATATTGATGGTAACAAACAATTGGAAGTATATGTGATAAGAAACTACCTTGATCTTCTAAGAAGAAAGCGTCCAGTAGTTGATTCCTTTTGTGTATTAAATCCTCCACAGTACACAACTGGTAGGCTAGGGGGTAAGGATGCAATGTGCTGCCATGTAAGTAAAGCACTTCGTCTGCGGGCCCGAGGACTAAACTCGTCCATGTTTGTATTTACTATCTGAAATGAGAATCCAGGAGGCTCAACTCCTTTCAGTTGAAATGTGTGGACATCATGTCAAGGAACCAAGTGATCCTAAGATTGTCCAACAAAAGTAAAACAAAGTTTGAAAACAATTGAAGCTGCAATTTCATTTCTAAATCATAAGGATATAGCCCATGTTGCTATGCAAGGAACTTCTGAACCCCATGAAATGCTTCCAGGTACAGAGGGAGACTCAGACAACCAAAACGTTCCACCTTCAAGAAGCTCGACCTTTATTTAAGGGGGGAAAATGGGTGAACCAGTTAGTTCTTCAATCAGTTAAATAAAAAATAATACCAATTACTGAAAAAAAATCTTGCACCTTTTCCTTATCATAGAAGATAGTGCAATGTTCGTCAGTAGTGTCTTGGGGCCCTTTCCGTGATATCCCAAACTGATCATAACCTGAATAATTTCATCAAAGTAGAAACAAAGAAATATTAAGTACAAAAAAAAAATACTTAGATGGAATTGCTTATATAAAAGACAAGTGAATTTATAATGTCTAACGGTGACTTGAGTTAGTGCTGAATACAAGAAAATGAAAATGAAGTCTCCACTTGATAGAGGCCATTACAACAAGCACTACCACTGGTATTCAAAAAAAGCCCTTTTCGGTAAGAGCTTGCACCTTTACACAACTCCATCGAAGTTGCATTTATCTTGTAAGCTCACCTCAACAAAACAAGATTTTCATAAGTGATTGAAAGACACAATGGTAGGTATCATTCTTGTAAAGAGCATTAGTTTTCCTTAATATTTCTAGTTTCCAATTGTCGCCAGGTTTCACCGTGCTGATTAGTACGATTGATAACCACAATGTTGTGATAATAGTATTCCCATATTCTTCCTTGCATTTAATGCATCATTTGCTTTTATTGCAGTTCACAAGCTAGTCAATTTGAGCTGAAAATTTTCCTCGTGTTCAAATTAAAGGACCAAATGGTAAAAGAAAAATAAACAAGTCACAGGAGAAAGATGGCAATATTTCCTGAAACATCTAATAGCCGTGCTTACACTTATCTCTGCAAGATTTTTGACTGATATTTCAGACATTTTGATCATTTTGGCATTTTATAACAAGTGAAATCGTAATAAATTTCTACAACACTTATGTTCCACTTCCCCTTGAATTTAAACAAAACAACTTTTGGGTGTATCCTCCTATTTACAGATGAAGATTCTTATTCTAGTAAGAATATTAATTTATGTAAAATTTTGACACTTTTTAATACACTACTCAATCATTTTAACAAAACCAAATAATCTGCTGGACAGACACCACATTAGAACATCTGCTTAGCAAGCAGTAGTTCATTTAAAATTTATGCAGATTTTAAGCAACATGATGCTTTCGTTGAGATATTTCTCTTCATAACCAGCAGCTAATCATGTAATCCAGCAACAAGGCCGTGGCTATGGCCAATGGAACGTGCATTATGTCATAAGATACAAAACATGCTAGTACCACAATATGCGTGGACATAAATTAATATTTTCGGAAGCAGAAGAACAACTTATTCAAAAGGTTCTTCACCTGGCAAACCCTGCTGGAGAAAATCCAATTGTGTTTTCACTCCTGAATCCAGATGAACATCAATACAAAGAAGAGGGTAAGTAAATTGAATCACAGTAATCAAAGGGGAAACAGAAAACACAATATCGACTAAAACAATCCAGATCAATCAATCAGATGAGAAAGGGGATATAAGATACACAAACAAAGCAAAAAATTTCAAATCAAACAATGACTATCACCCCACCCTTAAAAAAACCGCATTTCTGCTGACAAAGAACTTGTATATTGAAAGCAAGCTTCATCCAGAAGGATCAAGAATGATCTAGCAAAACCTTAACCCAAATCGCAGAAAAAAGCAGGAAAGCAAGCATTTTGAGCAACCCCAAGTGGAAATCAATAAGAGAAACCTTGTTGGGTACAAAGGATGATGGGTGAGTAATTGGTAATAACGCTTATGCACAAATCCCTTCTCTTCTCCCACGAATTAGGACTGTCATGTGGCTCATCATCATGGAGATTGAAGGTCATCACAGTCAATGATACACTCATTTTTTCTTCACTCTCTCTCTCTCTGCTCTTCTCTCTACTTCATAGCTAATCGATTGAAACGAATAACGAATGCTTGAAGAAAGAACAAATGCTGAATAGGATGTCATGGTCTTATATAGATATAATATATAATCTTTGTCATAGAAACACCCTTTCAACAAAAAAAACACCAGACAGGAAAAAAAGGGTGGTCTTTTTTTTTTCTTTTTGCTTTTTTAATTATTTTGGTAGTTGTGAAGTAAAACAAAAACTTGAACTTGAACTTGAACTTGTACTGTATGTGTGAAATGAAGTTGGTGGTGAAGTGAGGTTCTGTGTCATGCCTTCTTCCATTTTCCATCTTCTACTTTACCTGCCCAACTAAAATAATAGAGACACCCTTAATTTTATTTCTTCATGTTTTAAAAGTGAAGTTTCATACTTCATTTCCTGTAAAAAATTAATTTTTTATATGAAAGTTTTTTTATTTTAAGGTTTGTAATTTCTGTTTGTTAGGTTGTCCAAGTAAAAGAAAGAAAAATTAAGACCAAACCTAATAACTAATAATAGTAAAAGAACTAAAATGTTGTCTGGGTTGAAAAAATTATATAAATAGGATAAACATTATATTTATAAAATTATTACATTTTGATTTTGGTGTTAAAGGATGATTTTTATTGTAACATGTGAAATCATAAAAAATAACGTATTTTTTCATAGTATTTATTTTAGGAAAGATAAAAGTTACAAATGTTTATTAGTTGGATAATTTGATAATTCAATCCAATTCAAATAAATTAGACTATATTTTCTGTTATTAAATTAAATTTAACTTAAATATCTAATTTCTTATGGATAGAACTATGAGTTATGTATATTAAATAAAAACTCAATTCATTTCAATCAAAATTATTACAAAATATGTTTATTGTTTAGTAATTTACTTGTTTGCTATTTTTGTTCGTTTTAGTTTAGATATTTAATTAATAGTTATAATTTTTTTATATTTACACTTCAATTTAAAAAATATAAATGATGTTTAAAAAATTTCAATTTTAAAAAATGTTTTCCAAAAATTGTAAGTAAAATTCAACTTAATTAAGGTGGATTAGATCTATTAAAAAGATCTAAAAGTTCAATCTGATCAAATCTAATTTGAAACTTTTTTTTTTATTAAACTGAGACACACTCTTAATAAGATACTTTGACATTATACACAGGGTGAATATTGTTCCAATATATTAAGATTTGATTAATGAAATTTGAATTTTAAATGAAAAAGATAAGTTTGTTCATGAAATAATTTTAGAGCAAAAACCTATCAATAAAGAGTGAATTAAGTTTTGATTTTATTTTCATTTGTTAAGATAAAATCTACAAACTAAAATATAACCAACTAAATGAAATTATTTTTTTATTACTACTTATATGATTTTCATGTTTTAAATGTTTCCTTCTCTAAAATATGTTGAATGTGGGGATTAAAACCACAAAGTCTATGAGTTTAATAGACTAAACCTAAAATTTAATTATATATTTAAAAAATATAATCCGATATTGGTGAAATCCACATACTTAATCAAGCTATTCATAGACCATAATCATATCAGACACGTTAACATTCACTGCTAATGTAACATTCTGTTAGACACAAATAATTAAATAATGTTAGTGAAGACTATAATAGTGATTTTATTTTTTAAAAGTAAAAAAATTACTGTGACCAGAATTTTATTTTAAAATACACAAATTATATTTAATTTTACATATATTATTAATTATAAAATATATGCTATGACATTATCATCTTACTTATATTTTTCTTCTTCTATTATTTATATAGTTCTGTAAATATACTAAAAGGAGAGATGTATAATTCTTAAAAAACATCAGTAGTTATAAAACATAGATTTGTTGAACTTGAGATGCACACTGTATATCACTCATTTTCAACATATTTACTTTTTAATTATTAAGTATTCTATATTCATTTTATTAACATCATTTACTATGTGATTTGATTCTGCACAGCATACTATCGTTGTAATCTTTATTCATTTTATGGACATTATTTATTTTATTACTTAAGATGAATTATTAATTAAAAGTTATCATGATGATTAAAGGTTATAAAATTTAAAAAATATGCACTAAAAAATGCATTGGCAAAATTCATGCTGCAGAGTTGTTAATAATATATCCATTAAATAAAGATATAAAAGCCATAAAAAAAAAGACAAATTATGAATGGCCAATAGTTAGAAACCAAAAGGTTCTTTGTATAAAAAGGAGTTTGAATACACTAAATCATGGCTCACCGTACCACATTTTCCATCCCTTCAAATAACTTATTCATATAATTATAACCAAAGCAAACCAAAAACCCCATTGAAGCAGAAACAATACAAGATGAGTTTTTCTCATCCTGTGTGAGCTTCAGACAACACCTTGAGCAAGATTTGAAAGATTTCAGTTGGCATTTGAACCATTTTTCAAAATCCATTCCACTAAAGTAGCAACTCCAAATCCTGTTCCTGACCTTTTCTTGTCATTCCACACAGGACCAGCCATGTCAATATGCATCCATTGAACCTTTTCATCAACAAACTGTAAAGGGAAATTGTTTCAGAAACCCCTAACATAAATGTGCAAAAAGATTACACAACTGAAAGCCAGACAATAAGAAATACACAGTATATATTTACAATGCAGCTATCTTTTTTCCTGCAACAATTCTCCTTAAATAAATGGTTTGTAGGAGTTTATTAACAGTTCATGTGCCAGTTCATGCACTTTACGTGGCCACTGCTTGTCTGCTGTCAAAGTTTGCATGGCACTGGGAGAACCACGGAGTGACGAAATAGCAGTACATCATTCAGATATAATTAATCTTCCTTAGTCATGACTTCCCAACCAGTTTGAGGAGAAAAAAAAATTAAGAATAACATGATTTATATCATTATTAGGCTGGAGTGCATACCTGTTTTAAGAAGAGAGCGGCAATAATAGCACCACCTTGTCGACCACCAGTATTCACCATATCAGCCACTCCTGATTTCATTGATTCCCAGTAACTCTCCTCTAATGGCAGCCTCCATAGTTTCTCCCCACTCACATCAGAAGCTTCAAAAACTTCCTTTGCTAGGTCATCACTGGGTGTAAACACACCTTCAAAAACAATAGTTAGCAATAGTAATCAATCACAAGCATTTTCACAGATATATCTTTCAGGTCCAGCCTCTCCTAAAGCTTATTTCCTTCTACTTCCACAAAGTAGTACTAATTTTAAGTGCTTTCAGTGCTGACTAAAATATTGGGCCTTCATGTGATTCTCACAAGAATATATTGGTACTCCATAATCGATGTATTAGTTTTTACTTTATAATTACCTGCAATTGAGGGTCCAAGAGCAACTACGCAAGCCCCAGTTAAGGTTGCCAAATCAATAATCTGAAGAACAGTTGATCACCCTATTAGCATCATTCTAAAAACAAACAACACACCTGACAAACAATTTTCAAGCTTGAGTGAACTTACCCAAATAATTTTAATGTGTAGTATATATATTCATCAACTATTTGAATTTTTATTTCATTCAGACAAATTAAAATGTTTATAATAATTTCTCTAACTCTTGTTAAAAATAATTCCTAACCATCCATCAAGCATACAAAAAACTAGTAAATGCTAAGAAATTATTTTGGGAGGGATACCTGGAACTTTTATGATTTATGGGGACATTACAGGCATAAACAAAAACAAATGCATAGCTGTATAAGGTATACCTTTTCAACACCTTGGTTACAAGCATATACCAAAGCATCTGCCAGAGTAAGTCTACCTTCAGCATCAGTGTTGTTAACCTACAGAAGATGTTAAGCCCATCAAATCCTTAGTACCAACCAAAATGAGGTAGACCCACTACACATGTTCTGTTAAATAAATCATAGATGTCAAAACTCCAATTCATTGATTATCAGTTGCATTAAGTACATACATTTATATTTATTAACAGTTAGTACCAGATGTAGCAAAAATAGATTTGCAATACTGACTGACTGAAAATGATAGTAATAGGTTCCATCCCAAAACATGATTAACAATTCAAGGGACCTCAAATGGAAATAGCTTATACATTTCATTCTAATGTTCAAACAAAATATTCCAAGAAGCACCAGTGACATTTTCACTAATCATTATATAAAGAATTACCATTGGACCTTATGATATGTTTGTTTGCGAACTAGGAATACAGCAAAATAATGGTTGAAACAGAACCAAAATCGACCAAATACCACAATTCAGTATGACAAAACAAGTTAAACTTAATGTACTAATCTACAAACTAAAAAATATATTGTAAATTCTCACCTCTATAGTCTTTCCATTTGAAGCTGTGACAACATCTCCAGGCCTCATACCTGTTCCACTTATCATATTCTCACAAGCAGCAACAATAAAATGAACCTGCACATGCGGGATGATTAAATATGGGCAATGCATGAATTCTTATTATTACACTACAAAAGACACTACACAATATCCATCAGAACTCTTTACAAATCAAACCACAGGAAACAAGAATGAACACTCATTTCATAGGTTCATTATGGAAAACATTAGCTGAGCCTGCAACAGAAATTGCACTAGGTTTTATGTATATGAGCCCATTATTTCCACATCCCAACCATCACCCATACCCTTGAGTAAAGTCTTGACATAACATTGGAAGATTGAAAGACACATGAATAAGTTTCATGTGTTAATCAATCAAGTCAAATGTCAGTTCTATGGAAAGAGAAAGTCATGACCGATGATATAAATGACTGACCTCCACCCCTGGAGGTTTGATTTGACCAAGTGCCTTTGCTGTGCCTAAAACTGCAGCTGAACCACCCATATCAAATTTCATAAGTTCAATTGAACAGCCAGGTCCAGTCTTGATGTTGTAGCCACCACTAATAATATGCACATATCATAAGAACTCAAATTAAAGAAAATAATAATGTTCTCATTATAATAACAAAGAAAACAAATAAATTAACAAGACAATACTTTTTAACGTTGTGGAAGAAATTATGAAAATGTATTACTAACATTGAGACACGTGATTTATATTGATATCAGAGTCAAATACAAAAATTGAAAATAGATTCAAATTAAGATTGATCAAGATTAGAATAATCTTAAATTTTAGTTTATCTGACAAAAATATCTTCAATTTGACACAATATTGCAATGCATAAAGATTTAATGATGAAATCAAACCAAAATTGAAATTAAATTTAAGAAATAGTATTTAAAAGGAATAACAAATTATAAATAAAAAAATGTTATTAAATGTTCAATGCAGGAGAACTCGTGTCTAATGTGGCTTAATGAGGATAAAATTCACTTCAAAAAACACTCTTATTCAATAATGAGGACTCAGAATTTCTAATGACCATGTTGGACAAAAGTAACTAATAAGCTACCCAAAAGCTAAAAAGTTAATTTTTAATTGAAAGCTAAAAATGATTAAGCTAACTTAAGCATTTCGTAAATTAATAGCTGAACTAGTTGAGAGATGTATAATAACATAAAAAATGTGCTTACATAATTTTTTACCATGTAAATATATATACTTTAAAGTAATTATAGTTTTGAACTATTGTTGCATTTTGTTTGCAGAATAGATATTTATTAACAAATAAAAAATAGGATTAATCACGTAATAATAAAAACAAACAATGAAATATTAAAGGGAATAATGAATGATAAATTTTATTAAAGCATTGAAAATAAAAATGGAAAAAAAAGTGTTATATGCTCAAAAGCTGCTTCAAATAGTATCTTAAAAAATGCTACAAGCTGATGACAAAATGTGTTCGAGTTAACTAAAATGTCTTGCCAAAACACACTCAATGTAGAGGTGGGAACAATGAAGCAATCTAATTAATATCTCATATCAAATATTTATTTACCAGCAGAACATCAGCATAAACTTTAAAACCATTTGAAGTTATAACACCAGAATAAAAAATCAAGCAAGATACGCAAGGAAAAGCTGTTTAAGATTGATCAGTCTTGTATGGAAGTTATAATACTGGAACCATACCAAATGATCACTAGGGAAAATCCCAGTTATAAAGTTACAACATCATAACCAGTTGAAGTTACGTCATGCTAGATTGAAGTTATAATACCAAAATCAAAACCATGGATAACACACTGGGGAAATTCAATTCCAGATCGTCCGTAATTGAGTTACAGAGAAAAATAAATAAATAGGTCAACTAATTACCTGTCAAAAGTCAAACCTTTTCCAACTAAAGCCAACTTGGCATTGACAGGTCCACTCAATGGTTTGTAACATAGATGGATAAAATGAGGAGGATTTGCCGAGGCTGCAGCAACACCTAGGTAGGACCCCATTTTCAATTCCTCGCATTGTTCAGCATTTAATATTTTAGCAGTGAAAACATCACTGTATGTAGAAGCAATATTAGCTGCCTCTTCTGCCAATACCCCTGAGATAAACAAATTATCAAGTACAGATCAATTTTAGAGAAGGATAATTCCCTCTCAGATATGGAACTGCAACTGCCTGCTCAACAATTGCAAGGACTGGAAACAATATATCATATCATAACATTCAAAGTGCCATATGAACCTGGTGTGAGCACATTAGCAGGAGAATTTACAAGCTCCCTTCCAAAGATAATTCCGGAAGAAACATCTCCAGCATACTTAAGTTTCTTCTCCAGTTCAGGTCCTGTCCCTAGACCAATAATGTCAATGGACTGAAGCGCTGGCTTTTTGGCTTCTGACTTGTATCTATTATCTTCAAATAATCCCAGCACAGCCCCTGGCACATTTCAAGCCCACACATCGTCAAGCATAACTACAAAATCACAGGCCTCAATACATTTCAAACAAATACAAACCACAAATCCAATACCAGACGCAATTGCATAAGCAGTGCTAAGCTTTGATGGTGCAGAGAGCCCCTCGGAAGAGGCAAGAACAACCGCAACACTGCTTGCTTGAGAAGACTTGGCCGCCGCCACTACGGCCTCGCCAAGACCCTTAAAAGGTGCAGGAGTGGAAGATAACTGTCCAAGACCAATCAAGCTAACCCTCTTTGATCCAAGTCCTGTAATTCTAAGAACAGTTGATTGACCAACTTTGCCAGAGAAATCCTCTTCAGAAGAGGCTTCAGCTAACAGACCACCCAACTTTGAGTCAATCTTGCTCAAAATCACATTCTCAAACCTCGAGTTTGCATCTTTAGCCAAATCTTTCTCCGTAACACCCACTGCCAGAATGTCCCCCTTCCATTCCGTCACATCAACATCCTTGGCAGCAAAACAGATCTTCCACGAATTTTCACAAACACAAAACACACATTTTCAGCATCACACAAATTAACACGCTCAAATATACAAATACAAAAGAATTTTTGTTTAAAAAAAATACACCAATACATTCGAAATCCAAATTCAATTACGCAGGCCCAAAAGAGTCAAATCGAAAGCAAACCCCCACAACGAAAAAATCCACAAGTTAGTAGCTTTCGAAATCGTTAAAGCACATGCAAAGTTAAGCATCAGATGGGGAGGGAGATTGATGGAGAAAAATGAGTTAACGAGTTTCAACCTTGGGGGTTTCGATATTAGAAGGGTGTGTGAGACCGAGAGTGGCACGTGTGAGAGTTTGCGACATGAGTTTCCTCGTGGGAGAACGCAGAGGGAATGCGGCGAAGTGGAGACGCGAGGGTAATCTAGTGAGAAAGGGAGAAGACGAAGATGCTCTGAAACAAACGAGGATGCTACCAATGGCTGCCATATCAGTGCAGACTCTACCTTATTTATAATCTTCCATCTTTATTTTCCTTCAATTTCTACTCCTAACAATTTTATATCTTTCCATTTTTTATTGTTTCATGTGATATTTTAGAAAAAGGGTAAACTATAATCTTGGTTCCTCTTAAATCTTCCTAATTTATCTTTTAGTTCTTAAAAGAAATAAATGTACTTTTAGTTATTGTTCCAATAAAGTTAAAATTGTATCAAATTGGTTTAAGTTGGCAATTATGTTAAAAAGAAATTTTATTTATTTTAAATACTTGCTAATTTAAATTATTCAATTTTACTAATGATTTTTCTTTTAATTTTTAAATATCAAAAGTAAAATACCCAGATGAACTAGAAAAAAAATTATACATATTTTAGAAAAACTAAGACTGAATCAATTATATATCTAATTCATTTCATTAATTATATAAGTAACTCATTTAACATAATCATTAATCAATATATTTTAGATTTGTTTGTTTCTGTTGGTGTATTGTTCACAAATAAAGAAGTGAGGGATATCAACTATTTGAATCCAGAGTTTTGTGAGGAAGATAATGAATGGATATACTTGTGAACCATAAATATCTTCTCTCCTCAAAATGAAGAAATATAGAGAAAAAGTCACACCAACATATATTTTTTTCGAATTTACCTTCATTTATTCTAGTGTTATAATATTTTTTTTCTATTACTAAAAAAATTAATATTAAAAAATAGTATTTTTTTATTTATTTATATAAGATGTTATTTATTTTCTAATTTTATAATATATGTTTAATATTTTGAGAAATTACTTGAATTTTTTATTTTTATTTAATTTGTTGTTGTTTCTGTATTAATATATTTTGTGTATAAATTATTATGTTTATGAGTTATAATTTATTTAATTATATTTTTTTATAAAATTATTTTTTATTTTTAATTACCTTATATTTTTGTTATAGTATTTTTTATTTTTCATTATTTATATAATATATAATTTATTTTTGGATTTTACAATACATGTTAATATTTTAACAAATTACGTAAAGTTTATGATCTTATTTAATTTGTTAAATACATATTTTTTAATTATAATTTTTAAATAATACCTATTTACATTTAATATATATTTATTTTTTTAATTATAATTTTCAAATCTATGAATATGTTTAAAAAAATTATTTTATTATTAAAAAAATTTAATAGGTAAGGATAAATTTGTAAAATAACATTTTATACTTTTAAAAAAATTCAAAATTTCTTCACAACTATCCTATCACTCCCTAATCCAAACACACTCTTAAACACATTTTAGTTTTGCAAAATCAAAACACATGAATTATCTTTTAGGCTCCGTTTGTTTCAAAGCGGAGAAAGGCACGTAAACACTATTTACCCTGAAATGCGAATGAATCCACGTAATAAAAACAAAAGTGCACATAAATTGAATTTTTGTTTGCATCCAAAACTTTCTTCGCAAATATGCGAAGAAAGTTGTATATTTTTATATTTTTTAATTAATTAACTTAATTTACTTTTTTACCCTTTTTATTTTAAACTTAAATTATTATTATTTTTATTTAAAATATAATTAAAATTTAAATATAAAAAATATAATCAAAATTATAAAAAAAATTATTATAAAAACATAATTAATCATATTATATATTATATATAATAAATTATAAATATAAATAATAATAATAAAAATAAATATATTTTTTAATAATTAAATAATAAATTTATATAATAATTATATTAATTAAAAAAGGAAAGATAAAATAATAATATTATTTAATATAAAAATAAATTTTTATCAAATATTTATGATTATAAATATTTAAATAATATTTTAATGAAAATAATTATAATTTATAAATAAATATATCAAATTAATTTTTAACCATTTTTAAATATAAGGATAAATATGTAAATTTATATTTTTATCAATTAAAAAATATATAATTTCAGTCACATCTATCCCATCATTCATAAACTTTTATAAATTTTTCCCACACTTTCCGCTCTATTTACATTAATCCAAACACCCTATCTTTCTTTACACTTTTTCTTCAAATCATCTCAAATTCACTATCTCTTTTCCATTCCCTAATTCAAACAAAACATTAGAGACTACAATTCCCTAATTCAAACAAAACATTAGAGACTACAAGTTCATTAGAAACATTTTAAAGAAAACAAAATCATATTTTATCCTTTAAAATATTAACTAATTGAATGTATTTTATTTCTTATAGATGGCAATTATGTATGTTAAAAGACGAGTTGAATTAGTATTTCTCTTTATTTATTATTTTACATTGTTTTTATCTTTGATTTAGATTTCTTAAATTTATTTGTTTGCGTTGGAGGAATGATGAAACAAGATATTTTGTTGGTTATTGTGACTTTTGGCTTTGGTAGATGCTTTTTTCATTGGATGCTTTGTCATCATTACTTTTGATGTGGCACCGTTGTCGATTACCACACCAATAAATTATATTGTATAATGCGTGTGTATTCTTTTCAATATAAGGAATACAATTCAAAACAAAAGGCAAAAGTATTAACTTAAAAAAACTAAGGTAATCAAGAATTTAATAACTATTTTTCTTTAATATATCATAGACTGAAAATTATACAATATGTTTTAAAACGTTTCTTAAATATAGAATATTAAAATAATTATTAAAAATGTGTCTATTAAATATTAGGAGATTTTATAGTATAAGAGTAGATAAAAAAATTATCTAAATTAATTTTATAAAATTAAGTTAGACTTAAATTATTATTTTAATAATAATAATAATGAATAGAAGATATCACATATTTTAAAAAAATTATGTACAACTCACGTTTATTATATAATAATTCTTTTGAAAACAATTATTTTCCGTTAGCTTGAGAGTGAATTAAAAGTAATGTTGTGTTTTACAATAATGTAATTATCAAAAGCTTTAATTACGGTTGTGAAACTCATAGAAAATAACAAATCTACGTTAATTAAATATGCCGTAGTTATGAGGAAATTTTTAAAATTAGCATGCGTTTCTTGAAGTTAAGATGCCAATAATTACTATCTTTTAAACATTATAACTGAAATGTTACCTTTAAACATATCTAGAAATGTAAGTGATTAATTTTGATATTCGTAAAAATACTTTATTGTTTTTTATATAATTAAAATTAAATTAAATTAAAAATTATAATGGGTTAAAATGATTTTTCACATTTTTATAATAATATAATTTTCCTACCCTTTGAAAATAAAATATGTCAAAAAAAATTTTTGAAAAAATTCTAAAGAATGTGAAAATAAACATTTATTTTTTTATATGCTCAAGAATGTAAAAAAATTATATAAACAAACGCTTTCCCAGTATTAGGTATTCCCATTAGAATAAATATTTATATATAATTTAAATTTAAGCTTAAATAATATTTTGTGCTTATAAATTTGTGAATTTTGTATAAAGTAACCAGTAATGAAATGTTCCTATTTTAATTATTGATTAAAAAAAATTGTTTTAATCTTTAAACAGCTGATAAGGATTCCCACATACATTTTTTTTTGTCTTTACTATTTATTTTTTATAACATTTTGTGTACCTGTATGGATATTGGGGACTGAGTAACGTTGGTCCACGTCGATACAAGGTGTCTGCTTCATTTTTAACTGTCTTGTTCTTCGAGTTTCTTTCTTCTACACGTGCTTCGGTCGGCCTGTGGGGGTACCTGCGATTGTGCTCCGACGCTCAAGTCAGCAATCTTTTCCAGTGAGAATCTCTGATCATCTAAAAAACGTACCTCTTTTCCTCCTTTTCTCTCCTTTTGTATGTTTACTTGTGCTTGGGCCATTGGTGGCTCACGACGTGTTTCGTGGTCCTTGGGTCGTGTTAGATGGTTTCCTGGGATCTAGGGGATGTTCCCGAAAATCCAGGGAGTGCTCACGTGTGTTTGTTGCTCAGCG